>ERZ809201.14-NODE-14-length-175097-cov-6.062299_pt1 | contig 175097 bp, 181 predicted proteins | sample MGYA00520516_ERZ809201 | MGnify/ENA primary metagenome ERZ809201 (study PRJEB31570, sample SAMEA3213006) | Homo sapiens | biome: human-gut; feature: human gut; material: fecal | place: Sweden | collected 2011 ... | reverse complement strand
TTAAAGAAATTTTCAGGGTTAACATGTTATTAATTTGTCAAAGGTTCGTTGTTTTTGTCGTTCTTAGCGACAACTTCTAAAGGATACCACTTTGTCTCGTCTTTGTCAAGAACTTTTTTCATTTCTTTTTGACGATTCAATTTTTATTGATTCCTTTTTTGTGCTGTCGTATCAGCGACAGCTTGCTTATAATATCACTCTGAAATCTGAAAGTCAACCCTATTTTTCATTTTTTTACAATTTTTTCTGTGGTTCTTTTTCAGCTCCATTTTTCATCTGTGTTTAGAATATTTTCGCAATCATACGATCCGCAAGTGGCTGCAACAAATTGTGCGAATCTATAAAGGATAACACCACATTATCTTGTATCTGCTGCATCAATACATTGCCTGCGGAGGTTCCCACGACATAATGCAGGATGATAAATACCATCCATATATACACTAACACCTGTGCCCCACCAAACACAGCTCCCATCACCCGGTTCAAGCCGCCAAGAGATGCCATGCGAAGCGCAAGGGACAATAACATATATAATAGGAATAACAACAGACTGATGACGAGGAACGTCAGCACATAGATGCCTGCCCGCACAATCATTTTTGCCAAGCATCCCGCTACATATTGATAAAAGGAGCGCGCTGCATAATCTGCTACATTCGCAGATGCATTTTGCAGGATCGTTTCTCTTGCATCTTCCGGCATGGAGATCTGATATAGCATATCTGCCTGTTGATTTTCACTTAGTTGTGTGTCAAGTGCTGCATTAACCATGTCATCTGTAACTGTGATGCCATATTGCCCCACGGATGCCTCTAACTGATTTTTCACCTGCTGTCTTGCTGTTTCCTCCATCTGTGATGCAATGGATGCCTGCAGCTTGTCATCCAGTGTCGTGTATGAAATTACCCAATTTGCAATCAACGGTGCCAGAACGTATGACAGCACAACAGAGAGGATCGTGATCAGCAATTTAAAGACTGACCGCAGAAATCCTCTCCGAAATCCTATAAACATACCTGTCAGGATTGCAAGTATTACAATATATACCATATTTAAATTCTACCCTATGTTCTTATTGTGCGTCACCCGATGTAGCTGCATTTGCTGGCGTTGCAACCGGAGTATCTGATTTTGTCTTTGTGTTGCTGTTCCCTCTCTGTGAGCCTTCTGATAATGCATTCTTCAATTTGATTACCTGCGTTTCATTTTCATATACAACCACATATTCGAGACGTTTTCCACTTGGCACCACACTTCGAATCCGACTCTTTAATTCGCCTTCAAATTTAACAGAGCCATTCTTCCGGAAAATAGCGCAGTCGTTTCCACCTGTTACAATAATCTCATCTTTTCCTGCGAAAATATTATCATAGTCAAAGGATAACGATTTTGAAAACATCTCTTTTCCCCGCAGATTATAGGCATGCAGGGTGTAAAGCGCATCCGTATTTTCATTTGTATTTTTCTGGATCACGCCAATATAATCGTCTCCGTAAAAAATACTCCGAATCTCATCATTGAAGACAATATGCTTTTTTAAAACCGGTTTTTCCTTCATCGTATAGATTTCGATTGCCTTTGTACCAAATGCAACAACGGTATCGTTATCTACAAACTGCACCTTGGAAAATACCTGATCCGAGAAGGAATAACTTCCAACCAGACGGTCTGCATTACTATTCTGTCCAACCTCACCAAAATTATAGGCTGCCAGTGTATTTTCCATGACCATGTTTCCTACATTCATGTAGCTTGTAAACAGCTTCTCTCCATTGTCTGAAATCGAAATATCTAACGGATATCCACTCTTATCAATACTCGTCTGGATCTCATATACAATTTCACCTTTGCGGGTATACAGATTTACATAGTTGGTCTTTTCGCTTTCCAATACAACCGCAAATGCACCCTGATCGCCGACATCAATATCGCAGACCGGATACTGCATCGTCTGGCTGCTTACCTCGCCGGATGTGCTGAATACGCAGACTGTATTGCCGTTCATATCTGCAACCACCGCATAATCCCCACTTGCCACCGCAACCGGGACCTTCATATTGATACCTGTCGTCCAGACAGTTTCTCCCTTAGCATTGATATAGGAAACTCCATCTGGCGTATATTTGAGCAGATTGTCACTGAATCGGATATAGCTTGCTGTATTCGAATAATCAGTCTGGTTACTCTCAACAACCTTATACCCCTTATATTCCCAGCGTGTGCCTATCACATACGCAACCGCTGCAAACACAAGCACAATCAAGATTCCAATCTTCCACGCACGATGTTTTTTATGTTCGCTCTCTAACTGCTCTGCATTTCTTTTTCCCGCAATTTCCGAACCACCGGCATCAATTATTTTTTCATTTGTAGCTTCTTCTTTTTTTCTCATTGCATTTCCTCTATACTAATATATAACTCCACAATCCAATAAAGTATAGCACATTTACTGGAGGTTTGGTAGGAGTATTTTCTGTCCAACAAAGATGTTGTCATCGATTCCAATGTCATTTGCCTCAGCGATTTTCGCCGCCAGATCGGCGTCCCCATACCGTGTAAATGCAATGGAGCTTAGTGAATCCCCCTCCTGAATAATATAATACTGATCCTGCTCTGCCGCTACTGGCAATATCGTTTCCGTTGTCACAGATTCCGTCTCAGCAGGTTCTGCAGAAGTCTCCGTGGTAACTGTTTTATCCGATTGTGCTGGATCAACCGCAGTTCCTTCCGTTGTGTCTGTGCTCGCAGCTGCATCATTTCCAGTTGCCACTGGCAGCTCTGTCGTCGCCATCGCTTCTACATAATCCGTATCCACTGTCGTATCCGCCGTGACCTCCAGCCGGTTGATTGATACTTCCATCTGCTTCATCTTGTCGTAATTGCTCACAATTGTGATTCCCATCGCCAGGAGTGCGAGTACGACAAAAGAACTTGCAATATACACAAATCCGACTCCGGTATCTTTGTTTTCCGGCAGATCTTTGTTTTTGCGGCGGAATTGTCGCACGATTTCTTCATCTTTTCTCTGAATCTCGGACTGTTCCAAGGGGGCATCCCCCTTTTGTTTCATGATATAGTTTTGCATTGCCTCATTTTTCTCATAGTAAATGTAATAGCCCTTCTGTTTTACAAGCTGTCCATGTTCATACATATAAAATGCATCTTCTGATTCAAGTGAATCGGTGATAAATAACACCTTGTCCTTTCCTGGGAAATTCTCCACATGCATCTTCTCGATTTTATCATTGATCGCCGTTGAGAATCCCATACGCGACAGAAACCATCCCATCACGGATAGTCCCGGGAAAAACTGTTTGACCTGATCATAGATTTCGGTCCAGATCTCCTGTGTAAATTCACTCTCATCCATATCAAATTCGATATTCTGTGCATCAACCGCACCACTGATAAAAATCACATCTCCTGCATCTGATTTCTTGCTTTCGCCAAGTAAAATAGCACCTCTCGCCTGCGTGCTGCCTGGTCTTGCAATATAGTTCAGATATGTAACAACATAATCTTCCATATAGATGCGCTTATGTCCATCCGGCGATCCGATCTGTCTTATGTTTTTCGGCAGGCGCAGGTTCACGCTTACCTCGTGCTCATTTTTTTCGTTTGATTCCTGCTTGTCTTTTTCCTTGTCCTTATCATAGATAACTTCAATCATGCTATGCTACGCCTCCATAATTCGTTTTATAGAATATAGCATCAGCGTCTTTTTCTGTGCTTCGAAACCTGTCGCCTGAATCTGGCTTTCCACCGCAACTTATTTCAACAACATGTATTCTGCGACAGAAAAGGAAACAGATTGCAGCTTTGTTTATTTTTCTAACAACTTGTTAATACTTTCTGCATAGAGTATAGAAGGAGCAAACGTGGCCGAGGTGTTTATGAAGGAAATCGCAGAACGCAGAAATGGGATTCAATATTTCGATGTTGCGCAGGGTTATGCCCATATCGAGCTTGGAAAATGTATTCTGGAATATTTACAGGATGTTGAAATCGAACAATACACCCCGATTATTTTATGTATTGGAACCGACCGCGCCACAGGCGATTGTCTCGGTCCGCTTGTCGGCGAACAGCTCTTAAATTACAGTGAAACGTTTCATGTAATGGGCTGTCTGTCTGCGCCCGTCCATGCCCTGAATATCCATGACGCCTTGCACGATATCCGAAACAATTATGAAAATCCATTTGTTATCGCAGTCGATGCTTCGCTTGGAAGCAGCTCCCACGTCGGACTTGTCACGATCAACGACGGTCCTATCCTGCCCGGAAAAGGTGTAAAAAAGAAATTGCCGGCAATCGGAGATCTCTCCATTACCGGCATTGTAAACGTGTCTGGTGGACATCCGGGTCTTTTGCAATCCACCCGTCTGTACACAGTCATGCAGCTCGCAGACTGCATTGCGAACGCACTCAAATATTCGATTCGTTATCTGGACGCCTTCTGACCTTTGTAAACTGCGATCGCTTCCGAAACCGTATCCGCCTGTCCCTCCTGCATGATCGCAATCAAATCTTCCAGCTTATCCTGTCTGCACAAATCTTCACCAAGAATGGCAGCGTATTTATTCGCGATCAAAAGTGTCTGATCCGAAAAGCGTTTTTCCTCCGCAGCAATTTCATTTTCCATGTTTGCTTTTTCTTCCTTCATTGCCTCCAATGCCGGAAGTCTGCGGTTATTGATTTCCTCTGTGATCATGGATGTCGTCTCTTCCTCGAACGACCGGAGTGCTTCCTGCTTCTCCTTACCAATCGCATCTGCCTCTGCATCCAGATTATCCATCTTCTCATCATAGGCATCCAGATTATACTGGCTGTCATCATGATCTTTGTTGATGGAATGACGGATAGCATTTGCCTGCTTCTTGTTCGCGATCATCTTGTCACGGATACTCCGTGCCTGTGTCATCGCATCCATATGCTTCAGCTTCGTCTTACTGTAAATTGCAAAATAGATCAGTAATAATACGATCAGCGTTCCTGCCGCTATCAGCGCACACCAGAACGCAACATTGATATCTTTCTTTGTATCGAGTACAAGTTTTTTCACCAGAAATGTCACAAGTCCCGGAATGCCACCGAACCCGATTATAAATGTCAGAAGCTTCAAGCCAAACTCGCGCACATTCCGTGCATAAAACAACGCAAAGTATAATTTCTTTCCACAGAAAGATGGAAGCTTATATTTACGCAGCAACGTCTGCATCTCAACCTTAAGATCCTTATCGCTTTCCCGCAGGCTTTTCGTCTCCTCGTGATAGCGTTTGTCCATGCGCTCCTCTTTTTTCTTGTCTCGCTTGTTCGCCACCTTCTTTTTCCGTGCACGGTTATCATCAAGCCGGTCATCGTAGGTCGACTGAATGTCCTGTCGGCGCTTCTTGATCGTCGTCGCAATCTCATCCGCAATTGACTTTTCTTCTGAAGCAATGCTTCTTGACAGCTTCTTCTGCTGCTGTTTCATGCGGTCAATATTTGCCGCATATTCATCCCGTTTTATAACCTCGTCACGCGCCGCAACGATATAATCCTGTTTTTCATTAAATATATTTTCTGCCATCTTGCATACCCCCTCGTTCGGATTCGGATGTATTTTTGTCTATAAATGGAACAAGCGATAATTGCTTCCAATCATCGCTTATTCATGTACTCTTCCAATCGCTCCCGGTCAACCTTGATACGATTATCCATAGTCTTCATTATATCAACGATCTGGTAACGCCGATATACACCATTATTACTCAAATCATAAATTTTATTCGTCGAGAAACCTAAAACAACCGGACGCAGAATATTCTGCGGATTCTCCGATATGACAAGTCCCTTCTCACGGTTCGTAAGTTCGATACAGACACCCGGTGTCAGGATGTTGATACTCTTGATAAGTGCACCTACAATCTCCTCATCGAACTCGTCTTTATTCAATAACAGATATTTGATCGCTGCGATCTCCGATATCGCCTCCTCACTGATCTTCATGCAGGTCATCGTATCAAACAGATTCGCAACTTTCAAAATCTTTGTACTTTTTAAAATCTTGCCCTGTTCCAGATTACTGTTTCCATATTCCATGCGATGAATCTGGGCTACGATTCTGCGGACGCCGCTGTCAATTCCGATCTCCGGTCTGAGCAGTCCCAGTCCATCGTTCTGAATCTTCTTGACAATGATCAGATCATTCGTATCGTAATCATCGTATTTTTCCCGCACCTTGTTCGGCAATAACAGCTTTCCGATATCATGCAGCAGTGCTGCCAATACCAGTTCTTCCTGTTCTGTCGGTGTGTAATACACCTGTGCTGAAATCAGCGCACATAAAATAGCTGTGTTGATTACATGCTTATACACATAATCCGTCGTGGAACGAAGATTCTGTGTGAATGTAATCTTATGATCCAGACGCCCATAGTTCGTGATGATCGCATTTGCCAGACGCTTCAGATTCACTGGTTCTCTGCCGGCAATGATATTATCCAGTTCTTCCCGGATACTGAACACTGCCATCGTCTGAAATCGTTCAAAGTCCAGATCTTCCTCCGTCATCGGCGGTACTGGCTCCGCTGGCTCCAGAATATAAAGTCCAAGCAGTCCGAAGTTCTTTACACTCTCGATACCCTGAAGTGTCAGTCTTGTATTACGCTCATACAGCAAAACGCCAGTCTTATTGTAGATTGGTTTTGCCAGACGCATACCATATTTCAAGTCTTCCGACTTCACAAATATCATGGTGTTACTCCTCCTGCTCGTTTTCTACGCATTTATCCGCGCATGTTGTCAACTGTGTTATCGACACAATACAACACAACATTTAGATTATTTTAGCACAAACTGTCAGATAAAACAAGAAGAAACAATACGGTATATTTTATTCAAACTTCTATTTATTCATGTGGTTTGAACGGTTCAACGCACTGATCAAAGCATATGCAGATGCATCAATAATATCAGACTTGATGCCTGCGCCCCAGACGATTCCATTCACACCTTCGACTTCCAATCCGACATATGCACATGCCTGTGAATCTGAACCTACCTGCAGAGCATGCTCTTCGTATGTAACAAGGGAGAACTTGATATCGAAATGCTTCATGATCGCATTGCTGATCGCATCGAGACGTCCATTTCCCTGTCCATGATATACCTTCTTCTCGTCATTTACGAGGATTGTAAGCTCTGCCTGAATACCGTCAATCTGCTTGAAATGGCACTCTACAAGCTTGACTGTATCTTCACGGTTTACATATTCGTTCTGGAAGATATCCAATACTTCCTTCGGAGAAAGCTCCTTATGCTGATGGTCAGATACGCCCTTAACTGTATATCCAAGATCCTCACGCATCTTCGGTGGCAGGTTGAATCCATACTTCTGCTCCAATAAGAATCCGATGCCGCCCTTTCCGGACTGACTGTTGATACGAATAACATCGCCATCGTATTTTCTTCCGACATCCTCTGGATTTAATGGCAGATATGGAACCGTCCACATACCATCCGGATCATTCTCACGATACTTCATACCCTTGGCAATTGCATCCTGATGGGAACCGGAGAATGCTGCGAATACCAGTTGTCCCGTGTATGGAGAACGCTCATATACATGCATTCTCGTCAATCTCTCATAGGTTTCTGTCAGATGCGGAATATCCGACAGATCCAGTTTCGGATCTACGCCATGCGTGAACATATTCATGGCAAGTGTGATAATGTCGACATTACCGGTACGCTCACCATTTCCAAACAAAGTACCCTCGATACGGTCTGCACCAGCTAAGATACCAAGCTCTGCATCTGCGACACCGCAACCACGATCGTTGTGAGGGTGAAGGGAAAGTACAACATTCTCACGGTCATGCAGGTTCTTGCTCATGTACTCAATCTGACTTGCGTAAACATGTGGCAATGACATCTCAACCGTTGCAGGAAGGTTGATAATAACCTTACGCTCTGGTGTCGGCTTCCAGATGTCGATGACTGCATTGCATACTTCCAATGCATAGTCGACTTCAGTTCCGGTAAAGCTCTCTGGTGAGTACTCAAACTGATGGTTCACACCATACTGGTCTGCCATATCATTTAACAGCTTTGCGCCGTCTGTTGCGATCTTCAGAATCTCTTCCTTGGACTTCTTGAATACCTGTGTTCTCTGTGCGTAGGATGTCGAATTGTACAGATGCACAACGACATTCTTTGCACCCTGAATTGCCTCAAATGTCTTCTTGATAATATGCTCTCTTGCCTGTGTCAGAACCTGAATCGTCACATCATCCGGAATCAGATTCTCCTCGATCAATGTACGGCAGAACTTGTATTCTGTCTCAGAAGCTGCAGGGAAACCAACCTCGATTTCCTTGAAGCCTACACGTACCAATTCTTTGAAAAATTCAAGCTTCTCATCCAGACTCATCGGAATGATCAGCGCCTGATTACCATCACGCAGATCTACGCTGCACCATGCTGGTGCCTTATCGATATACTCTTTGTTTACCCAGTCTGTACTCTGTACCGGCGGCATATAATAGCCACGCTTGTAATGCTCAAAATTCTTCATCTTTCTACCTCCATACATAAAAAAATAAACCTGTGCCTCCAACAACTACTTAGAGACGCAAGTTTCATCATTCTAACCTCTTACGCGGTACCACTCTAATTCATACATATCGTATGCTCTCACAGATACAAAGATGCATGCATCCTATATCTTCCCGCTGTAACGGTCAGGCTCCGTCCAAATCTACTAATGTCAAACTTTCCTGTCTCACATCTGTTCAATCGGCTGCTCCAAGGCGAGTTCAAAATCTTCGGATTATCGTTTCACACCAGCCAACGACTCTCTGAAATCCTTTGGATTCCTACTATTCCTCTTCTCTGCATTTACAGACTTACATTATCACAGATTCTTTTTGCGGTCAACCACCTTTTTCCAAATAAGCGGAAAAGATTTATATCTGCAAAATATTTCCTATTTTATAGAGAAAATCCATGTGGTATTCTTCTGGCAGTTGTGATAATCTAGTGTTAATAGAAAACAACGAATTGATATCTGCCAGCTTCGCACCGGCAGCACTTACAAAGGAGAGTATTATGCCACCAATTCGAAATGACTGGGCTAAGGTTTTGGCACCAGAATATAATAAGCCATATTATCGGAAACTGTTTGATTTTGTCGGGAAAGAATACAGCACCCACACGATCTATCCACCCGGAGATGATATCTTCAATGCATTTCATCTGACACCGTTAAAGGATGTCAAATGCGTCATCATCGGACAGGACCCTTATCACGGTCCCGGGCAGGCGCACGGACTTTCGTTCTCTGTAAAGCCGGGCGTGGAGATTCCGCCATCACTGGTCAATATATATAAGGAATTGCACGACGATGTCGGCTGTTATATTCCAAATAATGGCTACCTTGTCAAATGGGCAGAGCAGGGCGTTCTTCTGCTCAACGCAGTTTTAACCGTACGGGCACATCAGGCAGCCTCCCACCAGGGCATGGGCTGGGAAGAATTTACAGACGCGGCAATCCGCGCCGTCAACAAGCAAAATCAACCAATCGTATTTTTGTTGTGGGGAAGCTTTGCGCAGAAAAAAGCAGCTATGTTGGACAATCCAAATCATTTGATTTTGAAAGCGCCTCATCCATCACCACTCTCCGCCTACCGTGGATTCTTTGGCTGTAAGCATTTCAGTCAGGCGAATGAATTTTTGCAGAGGCATGGTGTTGCACCAATTGACTGGCAGATTGAGAATATATAACCACAGGCATTCGTAATTGCAATATATATGTAGATGCATTTACGGTGATCCTATGGACAGAACGGAGAATAAACATGGAATTATATATAGTACGCCACGGAGAAACCTTGTGGAACCGGGAAAAACGGTTGCAGGGACGCGAGGATATTGAATTAAGTGAAAACGGTCGTAAGGTTGCACGTCTGACTGGCGAAGCACTGATGGATACGCGAATCGATAAGATCTTCTCCAGTCCGCTTAAACGTGCCTACGAAACAGCCTGTCTGATCCGGAACGGACGCGACATTGACATTGAAACGGATGACCGGTTGCGCGAATTATCATTCGGACATTTTGAGGGACAGAACTTCTCAGAGCTGATCAAGGACGAAACGCTTACATTCCGCTACTTCTTCAAGCAGCCAGAATTGTATGTACCTGCCGACGATGCTGAGACACTTCCACATCTGATTGCACGTGCCGGAGATTTTATGCAGGATAAGATCGAACCACTCGCTAATTCCTGCGAACGTGTGATGATCGTCGCACACGGTGCGCTCAACAAAGGAATTATGTCTTATATTAAGAAGCACGAGATCAAGGATTTCTGGTCGGGTGGATTGCAGCAAAACTGTAATGTGATGATTGTCGATTATACCGACGGGGAATACCGAATCGTGGATGAGACGAAGTTATTTTATACACTGCAGGAGTGAAAGTTCAAAGCACACTGTACCCCGAAATCAAGGGACTGCCATCCCCATTACACGGCAGTCCCTTTTTATATTGGATTAAGCCCCAAGAAATCCTTATTTCTCACAATTACATTTCTTCTTATCCACGCATGGAGCCGAGCGGTCAAACGCCGGATTGAATGCATAGAAATTTTTCTCATCCAATTTATCCTGCACCAGGCGAAGTGCTTCACCAAACCGCTGGAAATGCACTACTTCACGTGCACGCAGGAATTTGATTGGCTCGTAAACATCCGGATAATCCTTACATAATCGGAGGATGTTGTCGTAGGTACTGCGTGCCTTCTGTTCAGCCGCCAGATCCTCGTACAGGTCGGTAATCGTATCCCCCTTGCTCTGGAATTCGCATGCGTTAAACGGAATGCCTCCCGCTGCCTGCGGCCAGATACCAATCGTATGATCGATATAATATTTGTCAAAGCCGGAAGCCTTGATTTCTTCCATAGAAAGATTCTTCGTCAACTGGTAGATGATGGATGCAACAATCTCCAGATGTCCGAGTTCTTCCGTTCCGATATCCGTCAGAGTTGCCTGACACTCTTTGTATGGCATAGCATATCGCTGGGACAGATAACGCATGGATGCGCCCATTTCCCCGTCAGGACCACCATAGACGTTTGCTAATGGGGTATTTATTTTGCCGCATAAGGGGCTTATTTCAATCTTCTTGGAACTTTTTTATATTTGTTTTTTCGTCTCAATATTTCTTTTTTCAACCTTATTCATATCAGAATCAAAGTTTTCGTCGAACACATCGACATCCTGGGAAGTAACCAGGGCATCAATTTCTTTTAGACGCTGCTCTTTCTCTCGAATCTCAGATTCGTATGGAAATCCCTTCGCAAGTTCTTCTTTTGCGATTAGCAGCTCACTCTCATACTTCTGCAGATTTCCTTTTTCTTTATTCAGAGACTTCTCGAAAGAATTATATACATTGTTAATTTTAACGATATTTCCAAGTGTACTTAGCCCAATAATGACCTCATGAGATGCCTTTCCTCCATCTTTGCGCTTCAGATAAATAGTTTTTTCTCCAACCTCTCCTGTCAGATTCTTCTGCGTGATCGCAGCTGTCATCGTATATCCGTTGTACTCTCCAACCACCAGATTGTCTCCACACTTCAGCCTTGAAACTGCTTGATTCAAAGCAAATCCTGCATCTTTATGTGTTGTAAAGATTTCGGATCCTATCATCATAGAAAATGTCGCTTCACCCTCCTCATTTACTGCCGGATGAGCCTTCTGGTATGCGATTTCCTGCTCAAATACTTCGATCTTCTCTTTCGTCTGAGCAATCGCAAGTGGAATCGATCTGCTTACCCGTAATTCCGCCTCACGATGTTTCTTATTATATGCTGATTTCAACATACGAAGCTTGGTCAGATCATTCTCAAGCTCCATCTTCTCCCGGATCGTATCATCACCAGTTGCCACAGCCTTGAACACGCCATAATTAAGCGCAGCTTCATCTATATCCTCACAGGTACGTCCTACCGGCTTGCTGGTCATAATTTGCGATATAAACTTCTGTTTGTTCTCGACCAGAGACCAGCTATATGCATCGAAAGAACCTTTCGTAATATAGTGATATACTGCAATTTCTTCGTTCTCATTTCCCTGGCGTATGCCTCGACCGTTTCGCTGCTCGATTGCTGAAGGCTTCCACGGACAATCAATATGATGCATGGCAACAAGATGTGTCTGAACATTAACACCTGTACCACACTTATCTGTCGAGCCAAACAATACTTTAATCTGCCCGGCATTTGTTTTCCGGAAGATATCTTGTCGCTCTGCATCATTTTTTGCATCATGGATGAATGCGATTTCTTCTTTCGGTATTCCCAGATCAATCAAATAATTCTTTACAGTATTATATACGTCAAAGGTTCCATCCGCCTTCGGTGTCCCCATATCGGAAAACACTAACTGGCAGCCAATTTTTCCATCTCGATTATGTATCTCATATTCTTTATAAACTGTTTCGGCGCATCTAAATAATTTTCCTTGCGGGTTATCCGGAGCATCCGGATCTAAAAGTCTGGCATCTGTACCGAGCAGCTTTGCTTCATTTGTAAGCTTCAGCATATTATCGACTGACGGATCTACGCCACCACTTTCCAACGCATCCGCTCTTTCGATCAGAGATTCCAGTATTTCCGTCTGTGCATCGTCCATTTCACACTCAACTATGATCGGCTGACCGGTTCGCAGCTTTGGCACCGGAAGTTCTAACATATCAGCAGTCTGAATATCCGCTACTTCCTTAAATATTGTCATAAGCTCCGGCACATTTTGGAAATTCTTTACTCTGTTCTTCACTTTGTATCCATTCCCGGCTACCTTTAATTCGAGTGACGCCTGAATCTCTCCAAAAGAACCGAGCCATGCGTCAAACACACTGATTCCAAGCTCTTTCAACCGCTCAGGCTGCAGGAAAGACTGCATAACGAACATTTCCGCCATTGTATTTGACACCGGTGTTCCGGTTGCAAATACAAGACCTTTTCCCCCGGATATTTCATTGATGTACCGGCACTTCATTCGCATATCGAATGCTTTCTTTGAAGATGCTGTCGGAATACCTGCCACATTGTTAATCTTCGAGAATATCGCCATATTTTTGAAGTTGTGTGCTTCGTCAACATAAAGCGCATCTACCCCAAGCTGCTCAAAGCAAATCGTATTATCCCGTGGTACATCCATCAATTTGTTTAGCTCTTCTTCTCTCTTTTTAATTGCATCCTCTATACGTTTGACGCTCCAGCTATCTCCTTTTGCATCCTTCAAGTCGCGCAAATATGCCTGCAGCTCATCAATTTCCTGCTTCTTATATACGATTTCGCGTTCTTGTGTCAGCGGAATCATTTCAAACTGGCTATGAGACATGATCACGCAGTCATAGTCTCCTGTTGCAATTCTAGCAATAAATCTCTGCCGGTTCTTTTTGTCAAAATCTTTGTCCTTTACTGCGAGAATGTTAGCAGAGGGATATAATCGCATGAATTCTGATTCCATTTGGCTTACTATCGCCTTTGGTACAATCATAAGTGGTTTATTTACAAGTCCAAGCCTCTTCTGCTCCATCACCGATGCAATCATCTCAAATGACTTACCGGCACCAACGCAGTGTGCAAGAAGTGTATTTCCGCCAAGAAGGATACGTGCAATCGCATTTTTCTGATGCTGCTTTAGTGATATATTTGCATTCATTCCAGGGAACTCCAGAAAACTGCCATCATATTCACGCAGCTTCACACTGTTGAACATGTCATTGTATTTTCTTTCATATTTTTCCCGGCGTTCCTCATCACGCCAGAACCAGTCTTTGAACTCTAGCTTGATCTTTTCTTGCATTTCGCGGGCAAGCATCGTTGCCTCACGGTCTACTTCTTTTGAGTGGGTTCCCGGTACATACACCGTTACCTGCTTAAAATTAAGCGTGCGCTCCAAGATCGCTGCAGCATTCATTTTTTCTGTACCAAATACGGAATTACAATATGCATTCCATTTGCACTTGCTTTGCCCGGTTACCCGGTACTCCATTGTACCCGGTATAAGCTTGATTCCTACGTATTTTGTTATATCGCTGCGGATCCAGCGGTATGTATTTCGGTCAACTGGTGCTATATGGAAAGTTTCAAACATGAATTCTGCATAATCCTCCGGATCCACCCAGCTGCTTCCAAGCTTCACATCAATATCTGTATATGGTATATCTTCAGGAATTACGTTCTGAAGCATCTCGGCATTATCCATAAATGTCGCACCCATCGTTTCATCCCCGGACATATCTATCGCCTTTTTTGCCTTCTCCCGTACATTCCCGGACAAATAATCATCTGCCGTATGCCAGCCTGCATCGAGGTTATCCGGATCATATTCATCCGGATCGAGATAAATAACATGATGAAGCTCCTGAACCAATATATTCCTCTTTGCAGCATAAATTTCATCCGCATTCATTTCTGATATATCCACGGACGATAAATCCGGACTATATATACCTAACATGAAATTGATATCAACCTTACCGTTTTGTGTAAGGGATACGCGCAGCGCATCAAAAGCAGTCTCTACTTCTGTAATCTCGCGAATAGGGTTAATCGTCCTCTTTGTAAATATGTCTGTTTTCCGAACGCTCCCATCCTCCAGCTTCTCCTCGAAGGAATTCATGAATGAATAATTATCATCCATCCCAAGGATTTTTACATTGGATGTATCGGATATATATCCATTTTCTTCTACAAACTTATCATATGTCTCATTCAATTCAGACTGTGCAAGCTTCAGTTCTTCATCGCTGCAGCCTTCATACTGAATCTGAATCACACGGCGGGCAATCTTATGTAATGCAATATACTGTTCAACCTTTTTTACATTTGCAGACGAGTAGTTCTGATCCTTCATCTGTGAATTATCACGATAGTACACCTTTCCATCTATAACAGTCAGCGTATGATTCGAAACTGATGGATCTGCCGGTATAGAATCCTCTTTTTCGCTTACCTGATTCGGTTCACGGTAAATATCTGATGAAAATCTCTGTACAATCTCCTTCAGCTGTTCCTTAAAATCTCTACTGTCCGGAACACATGTCGTGTATTTACTCTCCGGTCCGAAACGTCCGATATCATACTGCATTTTCCCAAGACACAAATCCGGATAATCAGTAAAATACTCATTTACCGGGATTCCATCATCTGTGTAACCCAAATGGTACCACGTCTCATCCAATGCAACCGGATATTCCCGTCTACGCATCACCAGGATGTCCGTTGCTACTTCTGTACCTGCTAAATTCTTGAATGCCGTGTTTGGTAACCGGATTGCTCCGATCAGCTCCGCCCTCTCCCCAATATATCTACGAACGTTAGAATTCGCCTTATCCAAGGTGCCTGTGCTTGTTATAAACACAACAAGTCCGCCGGGACGCACCTGATCGACAGTTTTGGCAAAAAAGTAATCATGTATTTTGAAATTGTACTTGTTATACCTTGGATCGTATGGTTTGTAATTACCAAAAGGCACATTTCCGATCGCACAATCAAAAAAGCCATCAGAATAGGTAGTATTCTGATAGCCTTTAATCTGAATCTCCATGTTTGGATATAGCAGCTTCGCAATCCGACCGGATATGCTGTCAATTTCCACGCCGTAACGTTTGAAATTCTGTTCTACAGGAAGGGATCCGATAATATGTCCGACACCCATACTCGGCTCCAATAGATTTCCTTCTGTATATCCGCAATTAACAAGTATCTGACCAACCGCTGCAGCAACGTCCGGATCCGTATAGAACGCATCATTCACCGTGCTTCGTGCAGATGCATACTCTTCTTCTGTCAAAAGTTCCTTCAGTTCTTTATATTCTTTCGACCATTTTTCATCTTGATTATCAAATGCCTTGAACAGTCCACCCCAGCCACAATAATGTGCCAGGCATTCCTGCTCCTCTGGTGTCGCATACCTTTCCTCAGTTTCCACCTTTTTTAGTATCCGGATGGCTTCAATATTCCATCCAAATCGTGTTTTTGCGCCTGCTCCCTGAAGCGTGTGGGCGAACTGTTCCGAATCATAATGATAATCGATTGCCGGCTGCTTCTCTTTTTCTTTTATCTGCGCTTTCTCTGCAAGAGCTTCTCTGTAGCTGGCATATACGCCCGTATTGACAGTATTGATCACATCCTGCACAGATTCCAAATCTTCCTGTGTACAATACTCTCCAAAACCGCCTCTGTTTAACTTATATTTAAGACGTTCTACCAAATTATCATACGAAATATGATACTCCACATTGTCATATACAATCTTTATATCTTCTAAATTTGTCCGGACATCTACCGGGTTCGTCCTATAATATAAAGTGTATTCTTTTGAATCATTATCGCACATAAGCGCTGCGAAGAAAGATGCCTGTTCTGCCGCTGTCAAATCATCGTTTGTACATACTGTCTGTAAAAACGCGCGTGCATATGCATATCCGGAAAAATCTACATTCAACAATAAATCCTGAATATTATCCTTGTCTGCAGGTGTTAAAGCCGGCACAGGAACCTCTTCTATGATTTCTGCAGTCTCTGCCATCTCTGATGTGTCTGTCTGTTCCAAGACTTCTTCCTGTGCCTGTTCCGGTTGCTTTATTTCCTCTTCAAGATAATTATTTGTTGAAATCAGCCATGCAATATTTTTTTCAACATCCCGCCACGATACATATCCTTCATTTTCGCCTTGTTCATCAGTCCATTGTATTCTGATACCTTTATTCGATTGATGTGTATCATAACCATGGACACCCGGCTTGCCATCCATGGGCCAGCCAGCACCGCCAAGCCCATATTCCTGTTTGATTTTTGCCGCACGTGCAGATGCAGTTAAGGTGTTGTCCTTATACATTTGAGCGATTCTATGTTTGCCGCCTGTAAAACCAGATCCACGCTTTAAAACTTCATCAATATATTTCTGAGGTACTACAGAATGGTTCGTTGGATTATGATATTGTCCTGCTAATGGATTCGTATTGATCTTTGCCGGCGATGGTGTAGTGTCAATACCAAGCATTGCAAACATATCCATCTGTTGATATTCCACCGGTTGCTGCGTCAATCCCTGTTTCTCTCTGTTCGCCTGCAGATCATCCTGGTACTCTTTGTATGCTGCATTTGCAGTATCGATTGAATATTGGTATTCCGTTGGCTCCTGTGTTTCAGATTCATCCGAACGATCGATCATTGTTACTTCGTTATCTGTAATCTGAAACACTTCAAGTAATTTGCCATCGATAACAAATTCCTCACCAATCAAAAAAGAAGAAGCCTGCATAGCTTCTTCTTTTTTCTCATTTATAACAGATCTCTCTCGATCAGTTTGAGTTTCTCCTCCGGATAATGTCCCATCGGCAGGATCACTTCCTCGAAAACGATCTCCCTCGTTGTATCCCGGAACTGCTCCGCTCTCCGTACTACTTCCATGAAGTCCGGTGATGTCTCCCTGCGCCATGTGTCCAGCTTCTTCTGCTCTGTCTGCATGATCTGATTGTACAGCTTGTATGCTTCGTACTGCACTTCCTTCGCTTTGTCCAAGAACAGTCTGTACTGTTTCGCTCCGTCCGTCGAATCCTTGTTGGCGCTGATCTGAATCGGATGCAGCGTCTGTCCGAACTGATCCTCGATCACGTGAATCCACTGAAATGCGAACAGGCTCAGGGATTCGCTTCTCCATGGAGGCTCCTCTTCCATCTCGTAATCCGACATATCGAACGTCATTGCGTCCGACATATACGTCTCTGTTGGTAAGTCCAGCTTGAATATTGTCTGTTTCCTCACGATGTACAGCGGCAGCATCTCGTCCCTCGGAATACTCCGGATAAACTCGTCCCACTCCTCTTCCGTATCCACTGCCGGTACTTCTCTCCCGTTGCTCAACTTCTCTGTTCTGATCATAATTATCCACCCTCTCTTTCTTAATCTCCTGAAGCTCCATTCTGATATTCTGAATCAAACCTCTGCTGATAGAATGTGCTTTATCTAATACGTAATATATATCATCCGGCTGGAATCCCCTTACAACAGACGCCAGCTGGGATTTTTCGTTGTTACAATCAACTTCCAGCCGCTCATACACTATAATGCTCGCTGCCAGAAATACCTCATCTTTATGTTTCAATTCTTCCTCTGATTTTAATATACTACTTATCATATCAGAATACAAGGTTTTTATTTTTTCGGAGGAAAATTTATTTTTTTCATAATATGCCTGGATTATTTCCGTCGAAAATAAATCTTCATATAGATCCAGCTTACCATCAAGCACCTTCGTATCTTCGTATGCGTATAAAAAAAATGAACCTGGATAATTTGGTTCATTTCCAAAGATACATATGGACTTTTTTCCTTTCTCAATATGCCGGTTTGCTTCACTCATCCAACGATCATATGTATTAAGAGCCGTTGCATATGGTTTTTGTGAACAGGCGGCAAGCACATTGTCGATATGTTGGAGATCAATCATGCGTGAACAACTCCTCATCACATTCTCATATACAGATTGATCATTTAGCTGTCCTATTATCCTCTTATAAGCAATATCTCTTTCTTGCTCTCTCTTCGTAGCCATAGTTCATTTCCCTCCTTATCAAAAAAGGCAACGTACACACTTTGTGTATATTGCCACTCTGTTCTAGATCTTTTTACTTGGCTATAAACTATAAAAACAAATGGCTACGATATTCGTAGCCATTATAATCACAATTCCCACTCACCGTAGGAACTTGTCAAGATGATTTGCAATCGTCTCTGCCATATCACACCCACTCCTTTCCATAACGTATAAATGTCCCTGAGCTGTCATAGTAACCGTATCCGTTTTGGACATCAGCAGCATGTGAGTCTGTATCTGCATCGCTTAATCCATATTCTTCGCAAATAATAAAGTTTCCATCTTTTGCAAAATAACCACCGACGTGATCGTCTTCATACCACTCTCCAGCTTTTCCTTTTTGCATTGCCATAATGCATCCTCTCTTTACGGAATTGGTCAAGATTTCTTCGCTACAATTTAATTCCATCTGTGTTCTCTCACAGTTATCCAGCTCTGTGCGAAGGAACTCAATCGTTTCCTTCACAACAGCCTGATTTTGCTGATTGTTCTGCAAATCCTTGACAAGCTCCTCATTGCTTAGAAGTATCTGCTCACGTTTGCTTCCTATCCGTATGTGTTGCTCCAGATATTCATGCAGCTTCGGTTCTGTAACGCTCCCAGATATCGACTGATATGTGCCATCTCCCAAACAAAGCTTTGTATTAAAACTTCGAAGCTTGCCATCTAGCATCATCTTTATGCTGCAGCTCACGTGAACTGGCTCAAATAAGTCTGCATAGGAGGTCTGTAAGGCAGCTTTTATATAACCATCAGCATTTTTTAGCATGCGATCTGCTGTGTGAAGCAGATATGTACCTGGTAGCACCTGTCCTGTCTGAGGATTGCAGCCTGTTATAACGACAACCGGCTCTAACAATCCATTCGCTTCTCTTCATTTCTGCTTTGGGGCAGGCGAAGTTGGTACCTCAACGGAATACGACTGTGTTTCCTTTTCCTTCGGTTTTACTTCGTAGCTGCGCTTCATTGCTGCATCATACTGTGCAAGGATGTTATCAGACAATGTTGTCCGGAACTCCGCTGTTGTTGGGTTACAATAACTTGCATGAACTGGGTTTCCAGATTCATCAAGCTGCTTTTTCTCGTATGATGGATATGCAACAAAGAGATTCCCTTCGATTGATTTTCGAAGAACGATGCTGTCGCAAACCATATCTCCGCACTTCAGGTTCACTTTCGCAGCCATGGTTTCGTTATTCTGGTAATGAACCGGAGTTACATATGTCGAAATATGTGTCTCTCCATTTCCGATTGTAACCGGCTCTCCGGATTCCATTGCTTTTGCAACAGCATCTGCAAGTGCATTACTCATATCTGATGTAACCGGCTTATACAGATCCACATACTTTCCTTCCTTTGTCCGGTATGATGGCATTGCAACAAAAAATCCTCTCTGCGCTTTTTCACTTTCGATCACACGCATAGACGAAAATGCAAATTTACCATCTACAACCATGCTTACAAGTCCCTTCACATTGCTTTCCTGATTGTCAAGTTTTGTAACTCTAATCTCAAACATAATTCCACCCTTTTTAACCTTTCTTCTTATTATTCTTTGGGAATCTTGTATCAAACTTCATGGTATAGGCGTTTCTTTCATGCCCGTCCTTATCCGTATAAGTAAACGGCTCATAACCATGATATTTGATATATATGTCATACTTCGTTCCTTTGCTCGAAGTTTGATCTTTCATTAAAACCTCTTTGTTATCTACAAGTAATGTTTTGATCTGTTTCGCAGATAACTTTTCCTTATAAAATGAGAATATCAAGCCACATTTTCCTGCACAGAAGATTCCAAATTTTCCTTCCTGTACGGAATTTCCACATACAGGACATTTGCATATTTCTTCTCTCTGCGACTGCCACGGTTTCGGTTCTACCTTGGAATACTCATCTACGAGACTTTTTATATAATCTTCCGTCTCATTCATAAATGCTGCATAGTCTTTTGTTCCTGCCGCAACCTCTACAAGCTCATTTTCCCAATCGCACGTCATACTTACCGATTTCACCCGGTCCGGAACAACTGAAATCAGATACTTCCCGGCTTCTGTGGCAACAATTTTCTTCTTTACCCGCTCCACATAGCCGTTTGTGATCAACTTCTCTATGATTGCCGCCCTGGTCGCAGAAGTGCCGAGCCCTTTTCGCTCTACTTCATCGCTCATCTCTTTATTCCCGGCTTTGTCCATTGCTCCAAGCAACGAAGCTTCCGTATAATGTGCCGGCGGCTTTGTCCATTGCTCAGAAAGCTCCGGTGTTACCTGCAGCACATCACCTTCCGATATATCCGGCATGATTTTCTCTGCATTTTCTTCTTTATCCGCCTTGCTTCGGTTCCGGAATTTCATTTCATTTGCTTTGAATCCATAATCAATTACGGTTACTCCGTTCATTGAAAATTCATGCCTGTTACATATTCCGTCTGCCGATATGCTGTAATATTCGTAAGGCATAGATACCGCAGACAGCATCCTTAATACTATCAGATCATATACCATCCTGCTGTCTTGCGATAAATCTTTCAGATTCGTCTGATCTTTTGTAATGATGATCGCATGATGATCGGTTACCTTACTGTTGTCAATAACCCGCTTAACAAGCTTTCTGTCTATGCATCGAGTATCTGCATAATCTGCATGGTCTTGGGCAAGATCAAGCACATCCAGAAACGTATCCATCATATCTTCCGTTATGTATTTTGCATCCGTTCTCGGATATGTGGTCAGTTTCTTCTCGTACAGTTCCTGAGCAATCTCCAGCGTTTTATTTGCCGAATATCCAAACATCTTATTACACTCCTGCTGCAGTGTGGTCAGATCATAAAGCAGCGGTGGCTGCTGTTTTTTCCTTTCTTTCTTTACAGAAGAGATGCATAATGTTCCAGTAGTGCATTCTGCAAACACCTTTGCAGCTTCTTCCTGGTTTTCAAATTTCTCGCTGACAAAATCAATCCCCTTCTGATTCTTCAAATGAATCTGATAAAACTTTTTCTTTGTGAAACCATCAACCTGAGCATCCCTCTCGCAGATCATCGCCAGCGTCGGTGTCATAACTCTTCCAATCGTTATTTTTTTGCCTCCGCCATAAACCAAAGTGAAAAGTCGGGATAAATTCATACCTGTTAGCCAGTCTGCACGTTCTCTTGCCTGTGCCGCAGAATATAGGTTTTCATATTGTGTTCCATCTTTTAATGCTTCAAATCCCTGCCTGATGGCACTATTTTCCATGGAACTGATCCACAACCTTTTTATAGGCTTTTTGCAGCCTGTTTTCATATATACATTCCGGAAGATAAGCTCGCCTTCCCGTCCGGCATCTGTGGCGCATACAACTGATTCTGTATCTGTATCTAAAAATAGCGATTTAACTACATCATACTGACTTTTGGTGTCACCTTTGATCCCATATTTCCATTTCTCCGGAATAATCGGCAGTAGATCTAGCTGCCATTTTTTGTAGCGTTCGTCGTACGCTGCAGGATATGCAAGTTCAACCAGATGCCCCACGCACCAGGTTACTTTATATCCATTGCCTTCCATATATCCTTCTTTGCACGTTCTAGCACCAAGCACCTTTGCGATTGATTTTGCCACGCTCGGTTTCTCCGCAACAACAATCTGCATATCATCCCTTCTTTCTTATCTTAACTATATCATTCCAAAACCGCATGTTTTTCACCGTGTCCGTGTTTTTTGTGGCTCTTGTGGTTCCTGTTTCATCTGCGGTTTGATTCCCAACCATCCTTTATTAAAACATGCTATCATCTGGTTTACTCGATCCAGAGATACCCCATGTGCTGCATTTAATTCCATGGGATCCGCAACCTGCATAAATTCAGGAACATCATACACATCTTTATACCCGGTCATAATCATAATTGTCTTTCCATAAACATCCTTACAGTAACAATATGGTGGTATCCTGTTGGAAAAATCCAGCTCGGTGCCTTTGAAATTACAACCGGTAACATTACAAAATCTCAGATCTGCTCCGGCTAACTCCGCATCTTGAAAATCGCATCCGGTTAAATCACAATTCTTCATAACAACATTATTCATTTTTGCCATGCGGAAATCCGCATGATAGATCTCACAATTTTCAAATACTGCTCCATCCATTCTGACACATGGAAGATATGCTTTCTTTAACATGCAGCTATGATATTCCGAATGGTTCGCAATCGCAGAATTCATCCGGCTATATGATAAATCACAGTTATAAAAATAGCAGCTATTCATTACTGCATAGCTGCCAACCATTTCCTGGAGTGAATAATTGCAAAACCTATAACCGGTACAATTATACTCACTTATATTAAATTGCCAGCCTTTCCATAGCTGAGCATATCCGTTTCTCCATTGTGAATGTTTTTTCGCTGCTTCATTCACAATACTATCCGATAGTGGTTCGAGTGACAGCACGCTTATCCGCCTCCTTGTAATATCTCTTTACACATTGCTCAATGGAAATCCTGTTTTCTACTCCAAGAGATTCTGCAGCCTTCCTGGACAGATCATATACGGATGCTCCCGGAATCCTGTTGTGCCTTGTAACAATGTCTGCGACCATGGCATTATATATATCCCCTAAATTAAACGAACGACATACCATCTTACTTCGCATCTCCCTAGTCACTATGTCTATGTCCTCTCGCCGCAGCATATGTCCCTGTGACTTTTCATCGTACATCCGGATATAATATGTATTTCTATATTGAAATATTTCTTTTGTTTTAGTAAGAGAAATCAAATCCCCCGGTCGTATTTCCTTGCCAGAAAAATTGTATAATGGTTCAATGTTCTCAAATATGCGCTTATCATAATCAATGCAGCTGCAGACTGCAGCATGAATGTCCGGATCAAACAAAGAACGTACAAAAATATCATCCATGAATATACTATCTACCGGCACTCCCTCCTCGATCGGAGCAATGATAGCATCATACATAAGCACATACGGAAGATTTGCAGCCTTTGACAGGTAGTATGTCTGGGCTAATAACGAATCTTTATATCGATTATATGAATTAACACCCGCCTGATCTAAAGAATACGCCGATCCATTGATTACAGTATGTGCAATCGGTTCGTCAACCATATCTGATATTTCCTGCAGCGTAATATCTTCATCATACAGATATCCCATGATAAATTTATAATCTAATTCCGTCATAAACCGCCACCTGCCTTTCTTCTGGCTGCTAACGCTTCTAATAATAACCTCTGTGACTGCATACGATGGGCGTCACCGTATAATACATAGCTTTTCACTTCCTCGTCGGACAATCCATCCTTGATGCCTTGCGCAACCTCAACCATTTCCTCATCTGACAACACAAAATCATCCATCTGAAGCAGATCTATAAGAGATACATCCCGAATATCAATCGTTTTGGCTCGCTCCAGCTCCTCCTGCACGTCCTCGGCGTTTTGCAACACAATATCCTGCAATTCCTGATACTCTGGTGTACTCAATAAATTCTGATCAAGATTAAGCTCTATAACCCTTCCAAGTGCATAAGCATCTGACAGCTCCTTCTGACTTGCCAGAGATATATGAAAGGCATCCTGCTCAAGCTGTTTATCCTGGGAATGCAAATACGAACCAAGTTTCTTCGATAACTCAAATTCCGGTGATTCCAACGTCCGGAATTTATGATCCAAAATAGGTTTTTTGCCTCGCACGAAAACCACGCAAAAATCATTATCAAGTTCACGCACTTCTTCCGGAAGCATAAGCTCACGCCCCAGTACATCCTCATTCGTTGATGAGCTTCCATGACTGCCTTTTGTTTCGCCTGTTGATTTCTTGTATATTGTTTTCTTTCCGAGGTTCTTCGATACGTATTCAAAAGTAGACTGCTCATTACCACCGAGATAAACACACACATCGCAGTTTCCAGGTATTTCTTCCCAGCTTTTTTCATATTTTTCTTTAATCTGCGCAAGATTCTGGATGATAATTACACAGCTGATCAACCGCGACCGCATCGTCGTAAGCATCTTCATAAAATCTTTTGGAAGAGCAATATTCGCAAATTCATCCATCCAGAATGTTACCGGCACCGGAAGCTCTCCCTTATGACAAAAATCCGCTTGGAAATATAGTTCCTGGAACAAAAGTGTATAAAGCATTCCGGCAATCGCATTAAAGGTCGTATCCGAATCCGGAATTACACAGAATAGTGCCGTTTTGACATTTTTCTTTCCATCAACAACGCCTGTGCCAATACTTGCCAGATCCATTTCATCCTTTCGAAGTATCCGCTGAATATCCGGATTCTCAAAGATCTGCATCGTCGCATGCGCAGATATCACGATCGATCGCTTTGTATCTGCTGCGCCAACCATGACCTTGTGGTATGCCAGCCATGCAGGATGCATATCTCCTTTGCCTGGTTCATCTATGGTACGCAGGACAAGATCATCAAATATCTGATCAAGTTCAGAAGGAACCTTCGGATTGTCATCGATCTGCGCCTTATTTAATAGCATCATTACTGTATTGATGTTCTTCTCCCACCCAAAAAGTTCACTCTCCATCCAAACAAGTAGAAATAGTGATTTTAGCAAAAGCGTCTCCGCTTTTGGCCAAAATGGATCCGACGCAGCTGAATTATCATCTTTTGTGTTATCCTGAATATTCCGTACAAGCTTATCTATATCAGATTCCCGGCGGATATATACGAATGGATTAAACCCATCACTTTCTTGCATTGCTCCCGATACAAGATTAAGTACCCGGATTCGATATCCTTTATTTTTCAAATATGCTCCATTTTTCTGAAGAAGCTCTCCCTTCGGATCAGTAAATATGTAGGAACCTGGATATTTTCCTTTGGGATCAGCCTGATAAATATTTGGTGTCAGCAGATAAAAGGATTTACCGACACCGGATCCACCGATAACAAGAACATTATTGTTGATGGATGTTTTCATAGATATCCGCAATCCATCAGAATACACACGGTTCCATGATTCATGCTTTTTATTTTCAAATTTCGAATTTATCGCTGCTACGGATGCCCAATTTGCCTGTCCGTATTCTTTGCCGCGCATATAATTGTGATTCGCGGATGCATCAATCAGAATATACAATCCTCCAAGCATTATGCTTCCTATAAAGCATGCTGCAAGTGTGCCAAACTGATGCAAGCCATCTGCAAGACCAATGTTAAGCAGATCCCCTGATCCAATTCTTGCACCGATGCGTGGAAAAAGCTCATAAACCGTATCTCCCTTCCGGTAATTACACCCAAGTAAAAGTCCAACATAGCCGCAGCCGATTAGTACAAGCAGCCATTTGAAATAAGGCGGTTTCCACGTCTGGAGCTGATCCGGAATGTTCTGCTTTTTTTTCTTTTTATCTGCCATAGAATCACCTCTAACGTACCTTCTTGACCGCCTGTGTTACCGTGTCCACATTTTTCATGGTTTTCGCTGCCGTATCAACCGTCTTAGACACGTTTACATCTGGATTGATAAATGTTTTCTTGCTTCCGTTCCGTCCTTTTTGAACATCCAGACACCGAAGGGATGCGTTACTTCTCAGCTTATCTCCGCGGATATCCGTCCCTTCAACGATTTTTTCGATTGTTGCCCCCGATTCATCCTTTACAATCGATGGCTCTTTCGATAGTTTCCCCTTGAAGGAATCTGCAAGAGCAAGGGCGAAAATCCCTGTTTCAGAATCATGCTTTAATGCGGAACGCGGTACCTTTACAAATCCTAGTCCATCCTCGTTGTTCACGCATACCTCTATCGAATCCTGCGTTTGTCCAACTATTTGCGATTTGTCAATGACAACGCCCTTTGGCGTGTTCACTTCCTTCAAGTGCGCGCTATATTCATTAAGTGTATTTATGTGATCTGCATTTATCATATCCTTCGTTGTCGCTGAGCGAAGATAATCTTCAAAACTCGTTACTCTTGCCTCTCTGTGCTGCAGAATAAATGTCTGGTACGCCCATGCGTCACTCTGCTTGTATACGAGCGTGCGTTCATTAGAGCCTTCCAGCTTAAACATCTGTGAATAAGCAATCCTATTTTGTTTCGCAAATTCTACAAATTCATCCATCATACTGTCCGGAATTGCCATAGCTCCGATAGATTCATTATTTTTGTTGCTCGCTTTAATTAAATCTCCAAGATTATGTTCTCCTGCTGATAATGTTTCCGGGCGAAGCTTTGCTTCCTTAATTCTTGCCATAATCAGTTTTGCCAGCTTTAATAACTCATGCCCGGTAAAATGCACCAGAGAGCCGGCAAGCCTGAGAGCCGTTGCCGAACCATTTATAGCAACATTGATAACCTGTGTTGCTTCAGATATACCACTCGTATCCATCATATTAAAAACCTCCAATCAAAAAAGGGAACCTACAGACTAGGCTCCCTTCATCACAAATCAATTTTCTATACTGGATCTACATGTTTTTGCATAATTTTCGAGATAAACGCAAGGTACTCATCATCCGTCATGTTTTTTGTTTCTTCCCGGCGGGTTCTGATTTCTTCCTGTGCAAGTGACATTGCATCATCTACCTTCTCAACAAATTCAGCACTTACATATCCAAGCTTCGCCTCTTCCGACAAATTGTTCCATCCCTTCGGCATTGTAGTTTCTTCCATCTTCACTACCTCCTTTTTCCTCTTGATACATATTCTGTCTCTGTCAAGGCTTCAGGTTCTCTGCTCTCAATCATCTCTGGTTTTTCCCCTTTTTGTACATCATTATTCCACTTAGAATACCCATTAATGTATTTACTATTTTTTAAGCGATCATACGTGGATTGGATCTTGTTTCCTATTTCCGGATTGTCATACTTATCGATGAGGTTTGGATCCAGAAATCTTCCGTCCTCCAAGAACCGGTTCAACATACGTCCCAACGCAACATTTCGGTTGATCTGCACATAATGGACAAAAACCTTATATCCTGCTTCCCGCGCCGGAACAATATATTCTTTTATCAATTTCTCATAATTTCCACCGACTTTTGGAAGTACGATGTTTTCTCCTCGTCGAAGTGTAACCAAAAATGCTTTTCTTTCAATCATCTGTGATTCCTTATGTACCGCATTTGATCCCCATCCCTGGTTATATTCCGGTAAAAGTTTTTTTGCTTCATCACAGTCAATTAACTTGCTCTGATATTTTCCCGATATATCATTCGCTATTGTTGACGATTTACCCGATGCGGGCAGACCTAAGACAATATCAAGGCGATTACCTTGCTTGACATATCCATTGTATCCGCTCTTTCCGTTCTTGTCAACCGTGTAGGATCCATATTGTAAGATTTCATCCAATACGTGCTTTGTGACTGCATCCCGATTTGTTCTCTCAATTGTAGGTGCATCATGAACGATACAGCTTCTAGCCGTTTTAAGCTCCTTAGTTGCTTCGATTTCTTCCAGCCGGACATCCTCGCCCTTTTCACATCGATCAAGAATATCCAGCATTTCCTCCGATACCGGTTCTCCTGTCAGCTTTGCAATACGTATATTTTGCGGTTTTATGTTTAGCAGGAAATTATCCAGCTTCTGATATCCGACACTGTCACAGTAATACGCCTCATGCCTTTGATTATAATTCAAAACAATCACATCACTCACAGATAAACTATGTCCATAGAAATCAGAAGGACGTTCAACATTAAATCTGGTATAGATTCTCTCAAGCACTTCAGATGGATTTGATACATTATTTCCAAGTACATCTGCATATTTCAGATTATAATTAAATTCCGTAACATCCATATGCTGCTCGCTGATTGAAGCAAAATCCATGAACTGCACATCTTCATTTTCTCTTGCCTGATATATCGCAAAGTATCCTTCTGTCAATGCTTTTGCTCTCATCTCTAAATACTTCCGTTCCTGTTCTATATCTCTTTTTTTCAATACATCGTTCCACTCTGCTACAGATACTAGAAAATATTTTTGATCATAATTTCCATAATTGCTCATATCTGCATATTGCTGTGGCTTTTCATATATCTTCAAATGATTCTGATAAAGATAGCCGGCAGCTTCTCTTGTAACAGGCAAATATTCTTCAGAATTAAATCCATACAAAACAGAAAGCTCTATCACATCTTTGTAGGCAAGCGCCGGATCCGGCAGATCTACCCGCCAATATTCTCCGGATGCCCTCGCAATCATCCGATCTCCGGAAAGATGGACGTATTCTACTTTCCTTATATCATATCCCGCCGACAATAAAGCGCATAATGCACTTATCTGCTCCGAATTATATTTCTGCACATCGTCTATCCTATCTGCAGGAATTCCCGACTGCATGGCTGCCTCAAGGAACCTGACGGATACAGATTTCTGATTTGCAGCATATTTATAGCCGTTCTTTTTAAGTACGAGAGATATATGTTCCAGCAAATGAACGATTTTTAGGTTTGATTCGTATAATTGATCAACAACTCGCTTATACACCATGATTATCACCTCTTAAAGATTCTTTCCAAACATTTTCTCCTGCGCGATCGTCTCCTTTAACTCCGGTGCGTCTGCGACTGGTAACAACGTTCTTGTATTTTTGCTATAGAAGTACACCTCGTTTGAGAGCTGGTCTTCGATATTGACAGTTGTTCGATTCACATCCTCCACCATCCCTGATAATACATATATCTCCCGCATGGCAGCATTATCAGCCATCGGTGTTAATATCACTTCATTCACAGAAGATGGCATAACTACAAAGCTGCTGTCATATTCTTCTGCGAGCTTCTGCAGCACATCCAGGTAGATCATAGAAGTTGCTCCATATATAAATTTTTCATTTGTAAGTACAATCTGATCCCCATCCGGAATCATTTCCTTTACCATTTCCTCATCCATGCCATTAGAAATCATGTTATTGCGTACGATATCTGTTAACTTTTCTGCCCGGATTGGCAACATTTCCCTGGTGTTTTTATATGCTGCCTCATGAAGAACTTCCTGTGAAATCCCTGTTTTTTCCAACACATCATTTGTTACTAAGTAAGATGCCATATTATCTGCTTCCGTTGATACCATGACTCGGTACACCATCTCCAGATCATGGAATTCCGTATGTGGGCAATTCTCAATTATGTTTTCATTTGTAGAACGATTCACAAGACGAATGAAGCAATTCTCAAGAATGTATGGCACGGAATCAATCTTTTTTGTATCCCAAGCCGGCATTCTGTCTAATTTTGCAGAAAAATCTGCAACTACTGCATTCATTGTTGCTTCGAAATCACCGCCCTTTGCCCGATACATTTCATAAATCGGTGCAATATCGATGGTTGGTGTCATGTTCTGGAGTTCATCCCGATACTTCATTTTAATATTCAGAGAATCCACCTGCTGATTGTTGTTTCTTTCTTTTGAAAATAAATCAACCGATATGATTGATCTATCCTCCGTCTCCAAATACGCTCCGATTTTCTGTGCCATAAGTGTCTTGAACTGATTATACGTGTACATACGCTGTAACCTCCGCTTTCATAATATTTTTCCGAAATAAAAAGAGCCGGTGAATCAATGCACCGCATCAACTCATCAGCTCTTATCCATTTCTGCTAGTTTAACTATAACATAGGAAATATATGGGATTTTAATCACACTCGTGTTTTCTGTGGTTTTTGTGGTTCGAGTTCTTTTTCCAATCTTCCACAGATTTTTTTCTCAACGAAAATATGTTTTTTGTATTCATCGAGTTCCTGGAGAATCTGCCGGCTCTTTTGATCAAACAAAAACAACTCCTCTACTCCTATTCTTCTGTCACATAATTTTCTGTATATTTCATTTGCTTTGTCATACGCAGCTTCATATCGCGCGGATCCTGTTTTCTGATACTTATAGAAATCATCCATCAGACTGATCAATTCACTCACCAGCTCTATATTTTCGCGTTCCATATCATAAGACATCCGGATATGCTTTTTCATTATGTTTAACTGTTTGTCCATTTGTTCTAGTTGATACTGATAAAACTTCAATGTTTCAATATCGTGAATTTTATGCTGCACCTGGAAGCTTCTATTTTCCATTTCCTTTGCAAGCTCCGGAGACAACCGGATCGTTTTTACAAATCCTGCAACTACCTTCGTCCGCTCAACCACATATGCATCCCAGCTGGCAAACAACTTTTCTTTTATCTGCCCTGTGCTTAAATATGTACCTTGTATCATCCTCTCGATATTCTCTTTTGTATAAGTGGACTTATCTGAAGATAATATATACGACCGGCATGGTCGTGTGCGTCCCGGAGCAAGTATCGTCAGATGCTTTCCGGAATCATTCAACCTATGTCCTTTTGCTTCCATCAGCATCTTAAATTCTTCATAAGATGTGGCATTTTTAACACATTCATCGACATCTGCCCGGATCATTTTGTTTGTATAGGAAAGCGGCTTATCCTCAGAATAATTATTCTTTTTCTTCCATTTCCCATAATCCATGCACTTGTTCTTCAGACGCAGCTCTTCATCCAGATTCAAATCTAACTCAGACAATCCATACTCTTTACATATTTCGTTTGCAATCGGCTGGATTTTCTTTGCCCAATCGCCTTTTCCATAACGATATTTGTATCCATTTGCAATATCTATGGAGTTAAATACGATGTGACTATGTAAATGAGCAGTATTTGTATGTACACTATATGCGCACTCATACGCACCAAAACAGCGCCTGCAAAATTCATTTGTAATCTCCATCGCTAATTCTGGCGTTAAATTATCAGAAGTTGCAAAAGAGAGCTTATAATGATACCCCTGTCTGCCAGCCTCTTTCCCGAATACTGACTTGGTTGCAAGCATCTGTTCAAATGTGCTATTTGCCGGATTCGATGCATCCACCATTAAATTGTAGCCACCGATGAGCGTCATGTTCTCCGTTTTCTTCGGGTTGAAAATGTAATCTATACAATTTTTCAGCCCCGCAGCCATTCCACCGGCACCTTTGTTTTCTTTTATGTGACCTAACCTACAATAAGCCATTTTCCCTCCACGAAAAAAGCTCCCATAGGGAGCCTTTTATAATTTCATTTTCATTTGTTGCAAATTCCTTGTTGGCGCATCAAATGTTATATTATTCTCTAATGCAACCTGGCAAGTATAATACGGTATGCAAATAATTCCGTGATTATTTTTACTGATATCTTTCGTTGTCAGTATTTTCTTTCGATTTCCAAAATCAAACTTTGTAAAATGTGTTTCCTGCAGCGTTTTATTTCGTATAGATATTTCCATTGCAAACATATCATTAAAATAATCTACTTCTGCCACAGCTACACCATGTTCATTATACTTCTGTGCTGCATGCAACGGCTGTCCATACCGGATTGCTAACTGTCCTTTCAGTGTACATTCTACCAGCGCCCCCAGCAACGCTCCAAAAAATACATCCTTTTTATCAATATCAAGATTTTCACATATATCTTTCATGATCCCGACAAAGAAATGCGGATATGCAAATGTAACCGAATATTCCGTGAAAAACGCATCTGCATTATTCCATTTCTCATATATACCATTGAAAAAAGAATCCAGCCGGCTTTCTGATTCTGGGTTATACACTGTAATATTTATCAATTTGCACTGATAGAGAAATCTTACACAATCCAGCAGCTTCTCCTTAGACATTCGATTGTCCAGTTTATAATTCTTCAGAACAGATGCATTTACAGCTGCATCAAAATCCTCTTTCCGAATCTTTGAAACAGCCTCCTTACTGACCGCCCTTTGATTATAATACGTCCGGACCTTCTTCAATAAAAATGGATACTCTGCAATCTGTTTTGCAGATATCTGATCTATCAGATTCACAATGATTGTATATGCAACCGCTTTCAGATTCTGCATGTTAATTTCATCAACCTGCACTGCATTGTTTTTGAAGAAAGAATTTGAATGCGACTGAATTGTTTCATCCAAACAACTTTTCAAATACACCTCCACGCCATCGCCCATACAGTTAAACTCACTGTTGTTAAATAAATAATCCAAATAATCATTTTCCGATATCTGCGAATTTATTTCACTTATTGTCGACTGTGCAAGAGATGTACAATGAATATAATCATAATATTCCGTGAATGAAATAAAATCCATTCTCGCCATGCCTGCCCGCGCACCAAATGCAATACTCATTGCATTTTCGATATATATCTGCTGGGATCCGGTAATCACGATGTGATATTTTGCCGATCCAATTGTCAGTGTCGCAGCCTCCGCGATGGAAGCTAAGCAATGTTCAAAATCATCCAGATACGTTATCTCATCCAAATAAATATTTGCTTTTTCATTATCCCCGACAACTGTATATATTCTATCCAATACTTCATCGGATTTGTCCGTCGACATTGTCTTAAAATTATAATATTCCCCTCCGAAATTTTTCTGGAGCTGCTTCATTGCAAATGTTTTTCCAACCTGCCGCGGACCAGTTAACGATACAATCGCTTTCTTGTTCATTTTATCGCAGACATCGTAATATGCTTTTCTATAAAACTCTTTTTTACTATCCATTCTAACACCTCCAATCCACTACTTTATATATCTTAATAAAATCATATCTTTGAAACTTCCTAATGTCAATCTTTTATTCTTCGCATTAAACCTAAAAGATATATTTTAATAATTTCGATATATCCATTCGCATCTGACCAATGTCTGCCATGCAGCTTCGCAGGTTCTCCAAAACGACATATTAACTGTCGAACATATTCTGACCTCCTCTACTTCAATTTCAACAATTCTTCTATGTAATTTTTCATATTTGTCGAATTAACACGATCAAATCTTCCTTGCACTTGAATGACATTGAATTTACCTGCATCATAACCAAATTCAATTGTATAACGTTTTGCGATTTCTCCATATTGGCAGTCTTTATCATAATAACTATATATTGCACACCTATCCTCTGTAATTTTTTCTGCATAACTCCAGACACAATGATGCTGGATCTTTGTTTCTTCAATCAGTCTTTTTCTGGTCTTTATCCATTCGTAATCATCAGGAAGTATCTTTCTTAAATTATAAAACACGCTTTTCTTTGGAATCTCAACCTTTCCTGTTTCTTCTTCTATTCCAATATCAGAAGTTATACTGTTATGCATATTTCTTATTTGATTTAACGAACTTATTTTCAAGGAAATTTTCCGTTTAGAACCAATGCACATTCTAACATAATCATTCACAATGATATTTAATTCTTCTTCCATTTCCTGTTGTCCCAATGTTATAATTTCGAACCCCATATTATTGTCAATCTTTTTTACTCTATCAATTATTACTGATGACAGCAAATCCCTAATGGCTATTTTTATGTTGCTGGAATACCCTTTTTTATCTTCCACATTATAAATACAATTATATAAATAACTTAAGCTATCCGGCTTTACATATCCCTTTGCTTTATTCAACAAATAAGTTTTGTTTACATTCAACTTATTTATTTTGATATTTTGCACTAAAGGATATTTGTTTTTAATATATTCTTTTCTAGTATGGCATAAAAAAATATCATTTACTTTAATTGGCACAACACAACCAGCATCTGTAATATCTTCAAGTATATCTTTTGCAAAATAATATCCAGATTCATACATAGATTTTAATAGGTATTCTGCCACAAAAAACATACCTTGTCCTTTTATCAACCGTTTTACTGTCAGAGGGTATATCCGTTTCCCTTTCTTTTCCATTATTTCTCCATTTGGATATATCGTTATATGTAAACTTTCATCATAGCCTTGACCATCCCTATATACCTCTCCCTTACTATTCACTTTGGTATATTCATACATATTACAATGAATATTTATATATTTATCAAATCCATCTGATTCGTTTATAGTAATTGAAAAATGTCTTATATCTACGGAACCTCGGCACTTTATATCTTTCATATACTCCATGTACTTTTCAATTTTTTCTCTATTCTTACATTCAAAGAAAAATGTGTCATATTTACTTTTTATCGATTCTTTGTTCAACTCTTCCATATATGTTCTAAATCGCACAATAGCACTTCTTTTTTGCGGATCAAGTAAATCATATGAAGAACTAATATTATTGATTGAGACATAATTTAATAATTCTATTTTATTTTCTGCATATTTATATGTGTTCGACCAGAGAAACTCTTCTATTTTTTTTATTCTTTCTTCTTTATAATCCTTTGCAACTGCTAAAAAAGAATCAGAAGCATTTTTTATTAAATCCTCTACTAATTCATCGACAAATATACTTACAAGTTTTTTGTAGGTGTCAATATTAAACAATAGATCTGCAACCACTTCCAGATTATCTTCACATATCATAATTGTCTTATAAATAATCTCTAATATTCTATAATAATGATATAACATCTTATATTGATTTTCATAAATTTGTGTTGCTCTACTGGCATACCGTACAAAAATTTCTTTTTTATTTGAACATCCAATTAAAGGATCCCCTTCTTTTGGTATCCAATATAAATATAAATTCATATATTCACTACAAGCATATTTTTTTACCTCTTCAATAATATCTTCTTTTTTCTGATGTTTTCTACAATAGTTGATATAATCATAGATATATTCAATATCTGAAATTTTACAATTCAAATTACTCAAAACATCTACATATTCAGTATCAAATTTATATTTTTCAGCTTTTTTGATGATTTTTATTTGTGTTTTTCTCATAAATTATCACGCTTTCTATTTTGTGCTACTCATTACTTAAAAAATATATTTTAATAATTTCGATATATCCATTCGCATCTGACCAATGTCTGCCATGCAGCTTCGCAGGTCCTCCAAATCCTCGATCGTATATATGCCAGAATTCATATTATGGGCAATCTGATTCACATTATTACCCAATCCGGCTAGCGACCTTACACATTTCATAAGATCAGACTTGTCAATTCCAAGCTGCTCCAGATTGTCACGACATATTAACTGTCGAACATATTCTGACTGATTGATCTTCTTTTTTCGCTGCTCATTAGTTCTGTCAAGATTACGCTGCAATAATTCATCCGTCTTTTGATCAAGCCTCAAGTGAAGATCATGTTCATATTTTTTCACGTTAACCACCCGCCTTTTTCTTTTAATTGCTTTCCGCCACTTTTTCATCTAAAAAAATCGCATTTTTTCAATTTTTTTGAAATTTTGCAACAAATTTGCAATTTTTTAATTTTGTTGCAATTTTTAGATTTTTTCTAAAAATTTAGATTTTTTCGCAATTTTTCAACAAATTTGCAATTTTTCAATTTTGTTAAAATTTTTAGATTTTTTCGCAATTTTTCAATTTTTGGCTCATGCAAAACATTTAATTTTTTCTAAAAATTTCAATTTTTTCGCATTTTTCAAAAAATTCGCAATTTTTCAAATTTGTTGAAATTTTTAGATTTTTTCTAAATTTTTAGAATTTTTTTGAAATTTTTCAATTTTTTTGAAATCTCTTTTTTTCCATCTATGTAAAAATCTCTTTTTTATAGCGTCTTGCTAGTTTTATAAACTAGCAAGACACGCATTTTGTGACACAAAACGCCTCTTGCTAGGGAGATCCCTAAGACCCCTGATAATAACCCTCGATAATTTGAAAAATTTCAATTTTTTCTAAATTTTTAGATTTTTTTGAAAAATTTCAATTTTTTCTAAATTTTTAGTTTTTTTTGAAGTGTTTTGGAGAAACAAATATGCTTCATCCAAACTATAATCCGGCTGTTTTTTCTGTAATTCACCTTCAAGATGCATCCATTCATCAAATTCTTTCATAAGCTCATCCATGCTGATACCTCCTTTCCGATACAATAAAAAAGAGCTTCCAGCAATATGTTAATGCTTACTACGTACTTGATCATAGCGTCCAATCGTTCGCTGCTTCATTTCACACAACAAGTCATTCACGTCCTTCACATGCATATTTTCAATCTGACTGCAGATTGGATGCATTTCTGCTTCGTAGCCTTCAGCATGCAATTTCTGCAAAAACTCTTGAGCCGCTTGTCGTCCGGGATCATCCATATCCAAAGATAAATAGATCTTTTTTGAACAATATTCTGAAAGATATGTGTAAATTGGCTCCATTGAAAGCATCCCCAGCGCAAGCATATCCGATCTATCGTCCGGATATAATGATTTATAGCTCATCAAATCGATGGGAGCTTCAAATACGATCAGGCTTTCAGCATCCATATTTTGTGACTGGACGAGGAAACCATAATTCTTGTCAGAACCATATGTATCTCCTCGATATTGTCGATCAGAGATTGTTCCCCGAATAAAACAATGTTTTACTTCCATATTTTTATCATATCCAACAAATACCGCATTGTGCTTTCCTGCTTCCTCATAAAGAAGGTGCTTATGCAAAAATTCACTCACAATATCCGGATTGATTCCTCTTGACTTTGTGAGATATGCAAATACCCGGCGGTGATTATCATTTTTCTCCGGTACCTTCAATTCCTTTTTGCTTCGCAAGGATTGGTAATTTTCATTCTTATAACCTGTATTACTAGGGAGATCAATGAACGTTCTTGATATCTCAGTATTGATATACGCGATTGCATCCCCAATATTACAGCCTCGTTCACGCATTACAAAATCGATGCCCGAACCACCGGCTCTTTCATAATAGTGATAAAAAGAATTTGTATTAGTGAAAAACACCAAGCTCTTTTCACCATCAGCAAAATAATAATTTCCATGCTGTTTTAATGAGTAGCCGAAGTGTTCAGCAATTAAAAGAATAGAACAATTCCTTGCTGCAGCTGTTTCGTTTTGCATTTGTTCCCGTGTTCTATATGTCATCCATATTCCTCCAAAAAAAAGCTACCAGCACATTTGCTGATAGCTCTTAACATTTACATAATTTATGGTATACTTAATATGTATAGTCAAATCAGAAAGCAGGATGTGATTTTCCGATTATTTGATGATGCCCTCTAGTTTTACAAAGGAGGGTGATGCCCTATGAACACGCTTGAAGTTCTAACTTTATTGCTCGTTGTTTTCGCGGCTCTGTCTTACATAGACGATCATAATAAAAAGAAATAGCATCCCAACCCGTCCAAAGTGAGGATGCTATTTCTTTATAGCTTTATACTTATCTGAGGGCAAATCGGACTCACATCCGATTCACTTTCTAATTAGATTATACATGAGGGTGCTTGTATTTTCAAGTACCCTTTTCTTTATACTAAAATTTAATTTTTGCCTTTATACGTGACCACGATTCTGGCGTCAGCTTCTCCTTCCAGATCACGGCATCATCGACCGCTTTCATATAGATGAAATCAACCGAATTTTCTTGTCTGAGAAGTAGCTCATCCAGATCATTGGCAAGATGATTGTTATTCAGATCATCAAACAACGCTGCATAAATTGCTTTTTTCACCGTAATTTCATACGATTTTGTGTAGAATTCTGTTCTCGATATGAGCTTTAAGTAGCAGAAATATGTTTCCTGCTCATATTTTAGTTTGTCATATAAATCATCAAACATTTTCTAAACCTCCTATTCGTGTTTTCCGGTTCCCAGGATATAACCGTCTGCAGTGTACATATAATATGTGTTCCATGCAGTTCCGGCACGTGCGCTCCAGGACTCCGATGAAAGATTGACATTGAGATTGATCGTTGTTATGTTTCCCGCAGAATCTCTGGCTTTTATATTTGTGATGCCCCCATAGCAGTAAATAAGCGGATTCACGCTTAATCCATTTAATTGTGTCCGGAGATGGCAATGCACACCTGTTGAATTTCCGGTACTTCCAGCATACGCAATCTGCTGACCGGCAGCCACCTTCTGACCGACCGCTATATTGGCAAATGAATTATTGTGCATATATGTGTGTACAAGCGTACCATCTTTGGTCTGAGTGGATATAGATACATAATTTCCCATCGATGAACTATATGCCTTGGCTGTCACAATTCCTTCTGCGATCGCATACACCGGCTCATTTGCTCCGACGTTAAAATCGATTCCTAAATGATTTTTGGATGCAAAACTGACAGTTGGCTGTCTGCGTCCAAAAAACGAAGTGACCTCTACATGGCTGGCATCAACCGCCCACAAATATTCCCCGCCTGCAATCATGCTTGAATCGATCATAACCGCGCTGGCTTCGAGCTTTGCTGCCCACTGGGAACCATAGCTTTTTGTGCCATAATGTCCGCCCTTACTGTTGGAAAATTCCGTTGAGATGTCAAGCGACCATTTCTCGTATCCCTTTTTCCTGCTCCAATCCAGAAACCCGGATCCATAGTTATATCCCTGAGCAACCATGGTTAGACCATCAACATCCGATGCAGATGTCACATTCCATTTTTTGAGTAGATCATAAAATACCCTCGTCCCAACATCGATCGACCGTTGCGCATCTGACCATTCTGCAGGCATCTCTTTATTCCAATAACTGCCGGCTGCACTACATTGCATTACATCGCCATTTACACCGGCTGCATCGGCTTTTCCCCCGGATTCCTGATAAATTGTTGTAAGTATCGCATCCACGAATAACGTTAAATCCACATCGCTGTTTGGATCGTTATTCGCGCTGCAACGTTCCGTTACAAATGCCCGCCATTGTTCGACATCTGCCGGGAAATTGGTTGACAATATATAACTCTGTTTCTGCTGATTCTTTGCGCGGTTTGCAGCATTAATATTGTCCGTGGCAAGCATCGCGACTACAACTATAATCGGAATTAAAATACATAGGTATATAGCAAATGGAGCAAGCAGCACGCGCAAAAATGACCATACAGCCCGGAGCGCCATCTTAAAAACCTTCACGATGCCAGATACGATTGCGCGGATACTTGCTTTTCCTGCCGATTCTACCATACTGGATGCATCTCCGGAGGATACGACCTGTACGATCCGTTTCATGCGAACAAACTGTTTCAATGCATCTTTTCCTACATTGCGCATCTTTTTGGTCGATATACGAATGCCCTTCTTATTAGATTCACTGATCTGCCGGAACGTGGAATCTGCTTTTATCCCATACTTCTGTTTTTCTACTGTGCTTATCACAGATTTTTGTTGAGCAATCTGACGGATTGCAGACGAATTACCGGATACAACATCCTGATCCGACTGCTTTTGCAGATTCTGATTGCCCCATTTCTTTAATACTTCCTTTTTCTCAATCTGGGCTTTCTTTTGTACATTCGAACGTCTGGCTGATTTTGCATTTTCCATCTGCTTTTTACTGTCATTTGCAACCTGTTGTCGAATATTCGCAGATGCATCATCTGCAGCTTCTCCCTTATCCTTCTTAATTTGTATAAACCGTACATTATCTGATGCTAGTTTGATTGCCGCATTTTCAACTGTCTGAACTACTGCAGACGGTGCTTCATGCACAATCTGCTTATTTTCTACGTCAATTCCATGATTTTCTTCCGGCATATTATCATCACCCCCAATCTGTTACTCAATCTGTTACTGCTGAGCAACAAACTTAGGTTTTCTCTCTGTTGCATCTGCATCACGATGGAAGTTCTTATCAAACAGTCCAAAAAGCTCCGTACCCGGTTCAAGCATCAAAGATGCTGGAATAATCACAGGACCACATCGAAGAAGCCCTTTTGCGCATCCGCTTTCTTTTGTGCAGTATTTGATCAGTTCTTTAGAAAGTCCAAGTTCCTGCTCCAGCTTCACGGCAGCTCCCGGCTGTTGCTTCAGAATCAGGACAAACTCCGAATTATCAAGCATCGCCTTTGTAGTATCATTCAAAAGCACATCCGTAACATTCTGTGTCATGGCTGTACAAATACCTCCAAGCGATCGTACAAGCATCCACAGCGACTTGATATACTGCTGAGAGTAGTCCGTATGCAGCACTTCGTGGAACTCGTCAATATAAAGCCATGTAGCCCTTCCGGCTTTCGCATTCTGCATAATTCGCTCTTTCACACACTCAAGCATAACAAGCATTGATACATCCCGGAGATTTTTTCCCATATCCTTTAATCCAAACATAAAAAGCCGGTTACCGCCTACCTGCACATTCGACTGCTGCGCAAATATATTGAAGGAACCATGTACAAACAGATCAAGCGCCCATTGCAGGTCAACCGCTTCCGGTTCTTCAATCTTGCTTAATGCTGCGTGCAGATCTGTCAAGGTCGGCATATTCCCTGTTAAGGCAGCCTCATTATAAATGTATTTGAGTGCTTTATTCACGATCGAGCTTTCCTTTGCGGATAGCGGCTCACGTTTGCACGTTTCTACAAGCGAATTAACCAGCTCTGCTTTCTCATCTGCGATATTTGATCGCGAGCCATCATTAAAGTATTCTAACGGATTGTAATGGCTTGGGCTATTCGCAGATACGTTCACATATCCGCCCCGCAGCCACGCACACACATCTTCATAGTCATTTTTAGGATCGATCACTATAATATCATCATCCGTTTTCAGGTATACCTGCATCATCTCTAGCTTACAAGCGGTTGTCTTTCCGGATCCTGTTTCACCAAAATAAATTGCATGCGGATTTACAAGCTTTTTCCGATTTGCCAGACACAAGTTCTTCGATACAAGATTGGTTCCATACCACATACCACCCGGCATTGTAAGCTCCTGCACATTGAATGGGAATAACGCTGCAAGACTTTTGGTTTGCAGGTTTCTCCCATTGCTGACCTGCCGTACACCGATCGGCAGGATGGTATTCAGAGCTTCCTTCTGCTTCATATACGAATAATCGAAGATGCAGCTTAAATTCTTTGCAGTCTGGATTACAAGATCGCAGTCCTTTTTGAGCTGCTCCAGATTATCCGCTACCACACAGACATTCATCTGCGTATAGAAGAAATGCTGATCCTGTTCCTGTTTTTCTTTGATTAAGGTTTCGATCGTGTCCTTCTCCATTTTTACGGAAAGGGAAATATCTGAAGAAAAGTCCATCTGCTTCACTCTTGTTTTGTTCTGCTTACGGATGCGTTCCTCGATACCAAGATAGATTGATTTCAGCATGTCGTCGACATCCTTGTCCGATATCGGAGAGTTATCGATGGTGTAAATCATTTTAACCGGCAATTTGGACAGTTCTACAATGAATCGATCTGTCAGTTTTCCCGGAAGCTGCTTCAAGTACAGACAGGAACAAACCTTATTGTCCGTCTTAAAATATGTTTCTGCAGAAAAATCCAGCCGGGTATTGATAATTGCATCTTTGAAATCAAATCCCTGCGCAACAGCATTTTTGAAGTTGAACTGAAAATACTCTTCATTGCCAAAGCGATAGAAATCATGCAGAATACGAAGTCTCTCCGTCGCATCCAAAGGTGTCAGTGTACTTCCAATCTCTCGAAACGCTGTAATCATAGAGTTTTCAAGCGTTGTAAAGTATGCTTTCGCATTTTCATACGAGTTTGACACATCATATCGCACAGTGATGTACATCTCCTGCTCAATGCCCTGTCTGCCGGCTGTAATGCATTTCTCAATGCTCTCGTTAAAATAATCCCGGTACACATCGTATTCATCCAGTTTCTTATGCAGCAGAATCTGTTCACGCAGCGTAGCCATGTTCTTATTTTTGTTATTAAAAGTAATCTTAAAAGGTGCCGAGTTGCTATTCAGCCACCGGCACCAGCTCTCCAGGATTGCAATCTGTTCATCCACAGATGCAGTCGCATAATTGATATCCGAAAACTTATATGTTTTAGTGAAGATTCCTCCACGACCAACTTCAAAAATTCCATTTTCGGATATTGCTTTGATCTCAACAAGATCCTGCACGGATTTCGGTGCTGCCACGCGAAAATCGTCACATTTCTTATAGACCGCCCACTTGTCCATCCTTATCGTCCTTTCCTTTTCGTATTTTTCTTATTTTCCGAAGAATCGTGAACAACGTTGATCCTTGGTGGTTCACTTACATAAAAAAATACATTCTGACCTTCGGTATTTAGTTCCTTGTGTCTGTAATATTCAAAGAAATCCAAATCATTTTTCTTAAAGATACCAATGTATCCCGGCACAACAACCAGCAGCGCACAGATAATGCCATTCAACGAAGAATTAAGTTTTCCTCGAAGTACGATTGTAAATACGATTGCAATTACAAACGAAATTGCAATGCATAAATATTGCCACCATTTGCGCCCACCGAGCATATTCTTGTTCAGATCCTGCGGATCCGTATTGATTGGTAATTCCATAACATCCTCCTATCTGCCTAATACATAAGCTGAAAACTGTTCTACTTTCTTTACTCCTCCTGTACATAGGAAAATTGGGAATAAAAATTGTAGTATCGTGAAGAACACGCCAGACCATGTGAAAGCAGGATACAGCTTTATCGATACAGATTTATTTTTCAAATCATCTGCGCCGACTGCATTACTTAAATCGGTGAACATTGATAATAAATCTCCGGATGCTTCCAACACCTGACCATCCGATGTAACTATGCAGCCGTATTTGCTGATTGCTTTATCGCGTCCTTTTCCATTTACAAGTTCCTTAACCGCTTGGCTTATGTTATCTTTTTGCTCCTTCAACACACTGTTTGCGCTCGATGTATCTCCCGAGATCGATACAAGCAGGTAAGCCAGCTCCGCCCCATTCACCGTTATTGATTCCGACGCTTCCGTCTTGGTTGCCGGTATCAGCTTCTGCATCGTATCTCCAAGTAGGAGCGAATATGTAAAATTAAGGCACACCATAATGATTAACGCTTCAATGGCTGTCGAAAGAATCGACTTCAGATAACTATGGAACACTTCATTTCCGCGGTTCCCATCCCCCATCACAAATGTCGTGAAGGATATTGTCGAGAATGGAATCAGGATAAAAATCTTAAATATCCGTGTATATATCTCTACAGCAATCATCACTCCGGACGCTATGATTGCAATCGCAGCAATCAAAAATACCAGGAACATTAGAAATCCTTTGAATCCGCTGACACCGTATTCAATATATGCGGACTGATCCGTCGCAAGCTTCAGTTTGCTATAAACAACGCCCTGGGAATCTGTGCCAAACATCACTACCTTTGCCAGCTTTGCACCAAGCTGGAAAATGCCAGTAACGATCGGCACTGCATTATTCACCAGGGCGATTGCCACGATCATTTTCGCGCATTTTTTAATTACACCGAATAGATCTAAGTCGTGTCGGGAATCCCAGGTATCTGTACACATATTGATCAGAAAAAGTAAAACCATCAGTGTAGATGCTATAACTCCTAACACGCTTCCAACATTATCTACCACCGCCCAGAAATCAGCGAATTCTTCACTATGAATGTCCTTCGTCAGCATATCTGCTGACGAAAAAACAAACTTTGAAAATACTTCTAATGCGCCATTCACTATATCTACACAGCTTGCTCCGATGTTCGCGAAGAAGTTAGTCACGGTGGATATCGTGTCTAATACCCCCATCTACGTCCCTCCTTTTTATACGCCAAACAACTTAACAAGCACCTTGATACTGATCATCAACAAAGCTGCAGCAATCCCACGACCAGCATGGAATATTCCGGAATTATCCTGCTGCTGAATCGCATTTACAAGTTCTGTCACGCTCTTGATAAGCATAAGTACACCTACGACTGCCATGATTGATGTCATCACATCTGCAAGACTATTAAGCGGGCTTGTTACCTGCTTTGCGACTTCATCTGCAGACTCCGCTGCATACACTGCCGGTGCATAGGTTGCAGCCAAAACAAGCACCGCTACGACCACCTTCCAGCCGGTTTTCTTTACCTTCTCTAAAAATTTTCTCATACGTTATACTCTCCTTTTTCTGATTTTGGGCATAAAAAAAGAGCATACCCAAATGTCAATTGGACATACTCTTCTTTTTATCTGCTTTACAAGTTCTTATAATCTTTCTTTGAATCTCTTCTGGAACGATAATCTGTACTCTTTCTTCCCCCTCTCACTAAATATAGAATCAGAGCTGCAATCAATACAAGTCCAACGATCACACCAAATGCGATCGCAACCTTTGCCGGAAGCATCAATGATTTTTCCGTTTTTTCCTGTTCTGCTGCTTCGTCGTAATACGCCGTAGCCTTCACGGTATATGTTCCCTTCAATGTATCAAGCGCACGTGCATCGTCTGCTGATAATTCATATGTGTTCTCAGCCGTGTATAATGTTTCCTTTTCCGTGGCATGCAGGGTGTAATACATTCTATATTGCTTGACATAAACCTCTGCAGATATAATATAATCTCTGCATGTCTTGTTATCCGCATTGATATATGGCTCTCCAGCAAATGATGCTGTATTAAAACGATAAGTATCTGTGTCATATCCCTGCGCAGCCACATAAGACTGCAGATTTGCAGCCGAAAGTGTTGTAAATTCTGTCGGCTCAATCTCAGCAGAGCCTACAATGATTGTTGGTGCATCATAATCATAGATGGTTCCCTGAATAGAATATCCAGACTTCCATCCCTCAAATATCTTTTCTGTATGATCATAAGATAATGTATAGTTCTTTCCTTCATATTCATAGGAGATGGTAACCGGCTTTGTTACATCGTCCAAGGAGCCGGTAATATAATCAGAGTCTATATATTTCTGCAGATCAACCGGTTTCTCCACTGAATCCTTGCTTTCCGAGAATACACTACTTTTGTATCTATACTTCAGACCATTCTTCTCGATTACATCCTTCTCCGGCTTATAGCCGTCCTTCTCTTTGATCTTATCTTCTTTTACTACTTCCGTAGCTGGAATCTCCGCGTCTCCATACTTTTCTTCGTATGCGCTGATTACAGAATACTCTACATGATTCAGGGTGTACTTCTTGCCCGAATCCTCGATCTTATCCTGAAAATCAAAGGTATAATCATCTGGAGAATCCGATTCCCCGGTCTGCTCATCCTCGATTGAATATGCATACAGATTTCCATCTGCATCTGCAATCTGCGAAGCTGCATATACAGGAATGCCGGATGCAAAAATGCACCCGGCAATCACCAATGCTGCCATATTCCTAATCTTCATGCCTCTTGTCTCCTTTCTTCTTTTTGTAGATCATAATACAAACTACACTGCCTGATACCAGCGCAGCTCCAAGAAGCAGGAACAGCTTCACCGGATCTCCGGTACCCGGTCTCTTACTAACCTTGTGTCCCTGTCCGCCTGTGTGAAGATCGATATGCATATCGATATATCCAACGAAATTGTCATACGTTACGGTCTGATCTTTATCTTCGATATCTTCATGCACGGCTACGAGATATTCTTTGTCATCAACAACCAGATAAAGCCGCTCATAACAGACAAGTGATTTTCCAAGCAGCTTGATCGTATCGATCTTAGGGAATGTAACCTCTACGGAAGAATCTGATTTCTCTGCTGTAAATTCGACACTCGCCAGAACCTGCTCTCCATCATCCTTCAGGAATGGATTCTGTGTGTCGTAATCCATAACAACTCCATCGACGCGGTATTTTGCACCTGGTATAAGATTCTTTGAATCGACAATATCAACGATAACAGCGTCATGCCTTCTTCGTCCATTATGCGTGAGACTTACTGCATCCTTCGCAGTTGTATGAATCTCTGGATAGTGAATCGTCTGATCCTCGTCCGTCAGATCGGCATGTGTAGCAATCTTTTTCTCGTTATAGTACACCGTCTCAAATGCCACGATCGATCTTCCGGCAAGCAGGCTTGCGTCAAACTCAAATGTAACATCGACTGTGCCATCCGGCTTCTCCGGCTTAAACTCCACTTCCTGTGTGATTGCCTTGCCGTCTGCATCCTTCAACGCCTCACCGTTATCTGTGAAATAAAGCTCTGCGACTGTCTTATAGGATTTTCCAACAAGCAGATTGCTATATGCCACCTTATCTGTATGCTTAACCACCTTATCAACAATCGCAATATGATCACCGGTTACATCATCCGTAAATGTTGTACCAACGTTTGGATAGTGAATTGTCTGCCCTTCATCGGTCAGATCTGCATGTGCAGCAACCTTTTTACCATCCAGGTAAATCGTCTCAAATGCCACGATTGATCTTCCGGCAAGGAGTGATGCGTCAAACTCAAATGTAACATCGACTGTGCCATCCGGCTTCTCCGGCTTAAACTCCACTTCCTGTGTGATTGCCTTGCCGTCTGCATCCTTCAACGCCTCACCGTTATCTGTGAAATAAAGCTCTGCGACTGTCTTATAGGATTTTCCAACAAGCAGATTGCTATATGCCACCTTATCTGTATGCTTAACTGTCTTATCAACAATCGCGATATGATCACCGGTTGCATCGTCTGTAAAGGTTGTCTTAACATCTGGAAAATGAATTGTCTGTTCAGCACTCCCAAGGTTTTCCTCAAACGCAACAAGCTCATCCGGATATGCCTCATCCGTCAAATACTCGAAGATCACGACATCCGTGCCAAGCAGTTCATCCGTCACATCAAACTTCACATCTACATCCACATCCATCTCTGGATCTGTTGCTTCAAACTCTTTTGTATCCTCGCTCAGATATGTTCCAAGCGCTTTTGAATAAGCTTTCATCGTAAGCTTATAGTTGTGTCTTACTTCTAGCTTCTTCAGGTTCACAACATCAATGCCGTTGAACGTATCAGAAAGACTTGCGACATTCGTTTTTGTTTCCGAATCGCGCACAGTTGTTTTAAGTGTCGGGAACTTCTCGTTGATGATGCTACCAATGTTATATAGCTTCTTGTTCTCTGTTATCGAAAAAACAACTGCATCAATATCTTTATATTTATCTTTATTCGCTTCGCAGCGTAACTCTTTTAAGCTATATGTACCATACGGAAGCGCGCCAACCGTATCGTCCAGATCCTCTTCTCCGAACCAGATACCGGATCCGGCTTTGTCGTTGTTTGTGTCCTTACTGTGCAGGATGTAACCACTTGACGTCGAGTAATACCCATCTTCATCTGTCCAGATAATATGGCTTTCGCCGGTATCTGTATTGGTCAGAGAGAACTTGACATTCGCAAGCTTTTCCCCGGCTTCGTTAACCTTTGTGAACGACAGATCTCCACGGATCGTATCTTCCGTTACTTCAACTTCGTTAAATGTAGATATACTCGCATCCACACCCGGTGTGATCTGCCGGACATATACGTCTGGATCCAACACATACCCTGTCGGTGCGCTTGTTTCCTGAATTGTGACGGTTCCTTCCGGAAGTGCGGTTGCACCGAAAAAAACATAAAATTCATCACCGGATACAAACCACTTCTGGTTATTACTAAATCGAATTTTTCCTGTCTCGTCCGTCTTAAAAATCCAGCTTCGGTCAAGTGGTACACCCGCTGCAGCCGGATCCGTATCCATCTTGACACCCTTATAATACTTGATTGTATATTGCGCTCCAACAACCGGCTGCGACATCTTGTTTTTCTTTGTTAAAAGGATTGAAACCGGATCCATCGTTGGATGATCCGTTACACGCAAGGTAACCGGGATTGCTCCAGTAGTCACGTGATATTCCTTTGTATCCACTGCAAAGCCCTTTGGTGCAGATTTTTCTTTAATTGTATAATCTCCGGCTGCCAGATTCGACACGGTTGCTGTACCACGGTTGTCCGTTACCAGCTCTGCTACAACCTTCCCCGAAGTCGAGTTTCCCTCATATACACTATATACTGCACCCTCCAGAGAGTAGCAGGCATTGCCGGATGTAATTTCAGGCATTGCAGAACTCTTAACTATACTTAATTCCGTAGTAGCTGCCTGCAGAGTCATATTCAGTGACACCGACGTCTCTGTTACACACAGCAGCGGCTGAAGATCTCTCGTGCCGGAGTTTCCAGTGATCTTTGAAATTGGACGGAGTCTGTATGCTGGACCAATGTAGTAGCCAGCCTCGTTTGTGCCGGCGCGCACGGATGAAAATGTTATCTGTGGTGCCTGACCTGCGTCGAACTCGAAATAAACCGTTTCGCCGTCATTAACTCTCATATCTCCGCCAGTCTGACCTTCTTTGAAATCAGAAGATGTTCTGTTTTTATAATAGATTTTTGCTCCGCTAAACTGAATACGAGCCTGAATGCAATCATTATAGTCGCTCGTCTCGGTAAAAACCTTAAACTCCTCCGTCCGATAAATATCTCCTACCCTGTTGACTTTGATGGTTGTCTGCTGTACACACCCATTGGCATTTGATAAAACTGTTGTTCCATCAAGCCGGCAAATCTTAAAATTGTTTGAATCCGGAAGATGAAAATTTGTGTACTTTGATCGTGTTGTTAAATAATTGATAGAAAAATCCTGTGCATCGTCATTGGATAACTTGATATTTGGATTTCCACCACGAAACTTATCCCAAAATGCGCAGCGGATATTTCTTCCTTCTGCCCCCGCAGTAAACTGATCCAGATTTGCATCAAATACATAATATCCACTTACATACCCAGTTTCATATGAAAACGGAGAAGCATCATTGTGGCTACCACAATACATATACACGTTATTTCCATTGATTGCCGTAGTCCTTCCGATGGCAGCGTTTTGTTCATGCTCACAATAAACCTTTAAGCCACCAAGGTCATACTCTTGGCGCTCTCCAATAGCATATACGGAAACTAAATTTTCTACAAATGTCTGAAACTTCCATTTACTCTTTATATTTGGTTCTCCATCTAAATCTGTGGCAGTTGCAGATGCATCTGCAGGTGTTCCTATTATGATTTCTGTCTCTTCTGGAACAGCCTCTGTCGTCTGCTCTTGCGTTGTCCCTTCCGTATCAAGATCCGGACTTTCCAGTTCTTCATCTTCATTTTCCAATTCCGACTGATCAGAATTCTGAGACGTAACCGTTATTCCTGCATCCTGTGCGCAGGCAAGTGCAGCATCAATGAACTTTGACTGTCCGGCTACTCCCTCCACATAAATGTTCTCTACATCACCCTGAATGGCATCCATAATCGCAACATACACATCAGACACTCTCTTATCATGATCCGCAATAAGAATTGATAATGTTCTTTCTTCCGGAGACAGAGATATCGCAAAGCAATCCTCGTTTGCTTCTATACTTTGTGCTTTATCGTAATAATACGTATAGGCGCTTCTGGTCTCTTCTTCAGACACGAACTTTAATATATATGTTGTATCTGAAACCTCTTGTACAGTTGTAGTCGGTGTAAATGTTTCTGCATTTGCTTTTACGAATAGTTCACAGGTTGAAAAATCCAAACCCTCATCTTCAATCTGTGCCTGTGCCACATCATTATAACAGCGATCAAACGTGATCTCTGGTTCTGAGGCAGGCGTTTCCTTCTCTGCATCCGTCTCTGATGCTACTGCATGTGCAAAAGTTCTTGGGGCATAATAAAAGGCAGTTGTTATAAGTAATACAACTGCCATCGCCACCGATAATATTCGTTTCCTGTTCATCATAGTTCTCCTTTCTTGAAACGATCTTTTTTATATAAACAGCCTGATCACTTGATACAGACTGGAGCTTTCTAAGCGGTTAAAAGAAAGCATCAAAAAAGGAACAACCCTTAGATTGTTCCTCTTTATCGACTGTTTTTTATTTTTACTGCCATTCCCAGTGACCGACTTCATCGTGATGGATGGTTTCGGTTCCTGTTTGTTCATAATATGTATCGCTGTACCAGCTTGCCACACATGGATGATTATCTATGTCTTCCTGTGTGTACATATATCCACCACATCCGGTACATATCCATCTACACTTCGTCTCATACACCGGACGTTCTTCATCATATGCTGCCTGATCGACTACCCACACTCTTTGCTTCTGTGGTGCCTCTGTCGTGGCTTCGGTTGTTTTTGGTACGGAAGGAGCAGTCACTGTTTCTGTCGTTTTCGGCGCAGATTCCGTCGTTTTCGGCTTCGTAGGTTCTGTCGTATTCTGCTTTGCAGGAGCTTCCGTTGTCTTTGTCTGTCCTGTCTGCGTATTCTCCTTCTTTGTCTCCGTCTTATTATTCTGCCCGGATGCTGCTTCGGTTGTTTTCGGTTTATCTGCTGACGATTCAGTTTTCTTTCCGGATGCCGATGCTACCGTCTCTGTCACCTCCGGTTTCTTGTCCGCCTGCAGCTTCTCATCCTTCTTCCCGTCTGTGGCTTCCGTTGTCTCTTTTTCCTCTGCTGCTTCCTTATCCACATCAACGGTCTGTGCATCAACCGCCACCGGAACACCGCTTCGCTCAGACTTCTTGGCTATGCCTTTCTTGACGAAAACTGCTACGCATGTGCAGCAACACAGCAAAAGCACTACTACCAGTACGATTCGTTTCTTATTTTTTTCTTTCTTCTGATTCTCCATAGCAACCCCTCCTCGTTACATTATAGCATAATTTCTCTAATTTTAGTATATATCTGAAATCATATTTTGTCAATGTATTTTATCAATATTATCGTATTTTTGGCGAAGTTTCTCTAGTTCTTTTTCTTTATTGTTTTCACTAATCAACGATATATTGCGGAACCATTTGTCTTCAGATATCTCATTCCTTACAAGCTCTCTTTCCGCTTGATTACAATCGGCTACATACCGATCATAACTATTCTTTATAGAAGCACGTTTTATTCGCAGCTGCATAATCGGCTGCACGATTACTTCCATCTTAGAATCTAAGGCTTGTTCCAAAGCATTCTGTTCACTCTCGTCTGCATGATTGTATCTGTCCGCCCATGATTTAAGGTCTGTATATAGCAGCTCAAATTCCGGATAAAAAGAAATAAATAACTGTTCAAGCTCTTCATGACATGGCTGCTTTCTATCCTTAGCTTCATTTTTTAATTTGGTTAAAGGTTTCTCTACCTTACGATATAATCGACCTACAATCTCTTCGTTCTTGATCCGGACAGTTCTTTTTTTGTACCTTTTTCCATCACAGACGTAGATGTATATATGCTGTCCCTTCACGGCATCTATACAATCCTCAATAAATTCTTTAAAACTAAAGTCACAATAAAGGGCAAGTGCACTTATAGACACACAAATTATAATCAAGGCTGTTTTTATTAGTGACATCATAATTTCTCCTCATCTGTTGTAATTCCATTCTTCAACGCACTTCGGTGAGTGTAAATGCCTACGATACTTCGATTGATTTTATCGTTAACCTGTCCAAGCTCATACTCCAATTCAGACAGTCTCAGGCTATCACTACTCATTGATACTATTGCATATTTCTGGCAGAGCACTGATAGCTGTGCAAGCGCAGTTAAGATTGCCTCCGCCTCAGAGCGATCCATGCATATCTGTTGCATCATTTCTTTGCTATTTATCATAGACTATGTCCTCCTGTTTTATATCGCTTCCAGCTGTCATCTCTTTTTCCTTTTTGGCTAGGAATACTTCTACAATCTGCTTTAGCGCGCGAGCATCCTTTCCACTGTCAATCATATCTTTCAGTATCTGATCAGACAGACCACACTTCGCAGCCATTGCAATCACATCGAGCTGGGATGATGAAAGATTGCTCTGCATCATATATGTGCTGATATCGAAATCCTTTGGAAGAGGAAAATTTCTGCTGAAACGCTGTGGTGATGTACCAGGCACCTGTTTTTTTGACTTTTTCCCGGTGAACCATCCTCTCTTTTCTTTCTGTCGACCATTTCCCGGATCTGCTCCATGCTCAAGCATATCGATTCGATGATACAGCTCTTCCATTTCCTGATTGCGCCGGTTTTCAGCATCGTACTCTTTCTTCTTTGCCAGGAACATCTCCTGGGCAATCTTCTCTGCCTCCATCTGGATAAGCTGCTCCTTGCTTTTCTTCTCCCGTTCTGCTTTCTTTTCCTCCTGCAGATTAGTAAGCTCTTCTTTCGTTTCAGCAAGCTCCATATCCTTTTCTTTTATCTGCTGTTCATAAGATGCCATCTTTTCCTCTGTCTCTTTCCGGTATTTCGCGAGATCTTCTTTATACTCGTTCACAAGCCGAGACATTGTATTAAGCGGTGCATCCAGCATGTTGACGATCGCGCTCTCGACCTTCGTGGCATCATATTTAGCAATCATTTCCTTGTATGTGAGAGCCGGCTTCATATCTGCGACCATTTCTTCGCTGCAACCGGAAAAATACATAAACTTAATAACCTCGCGTTGCTCATAGCTGTACTCTAACGATATCAATCGTTCTATGTATTTTCTTGGAATCTTCAGCTGCAACGCCGAATTGATCTGGGCGCGCACTTTCTTCCACTCTTCATCCAGATGTCCCAATCCCTTGTTCACATCACAAAAGCGGTCATATAAGTACGTTATATAGCTTTTATATGGAAGCTTGTCTATATCACCTTCTGTTTGATCTCCTTGTTCTTGCACATGTTTCGGCTGCGTCGTCTGTGGCTGCGCATTCTCTTGTATCACGGGCGATCTAACCTCTTCTGCCGGATCCGGCTCTATAGATTTATGTATATCTGCTTCCTGTTCCGGATCCGGATTCTCATCCTCAACATACAAATCCTCATCTTCATCCATAAATTCATCTGTGTAATTTTCGTCCATTGTTCTTTTCCTCCTTAACGATATATTCCCAGTTGTAATGCTTCAGGTACCGGTTTGCTCTGCGCACATAAAAGTGTCCCAGCAGATCTATCGCGGCAAATCCCGCCAGCATGGTGATCTCGTACCTATGCAGCGCGCAAAATGCCACTACATCCGGCAGAACTCCCGCGGTTCTCCATTTGTATATCCAAAAAGCTGCTATCGCCGCTATGATTACAGATAGAAAGCACCAATAAAATGAAAATAAGGCATCTAGCATGGTTAGAATCACCCTTGCGATTGCCTTACCTATTCGATATATTACCGACACATTCCGATATTTGTGTATGCCTAGCGACATATCATATTTCTGCCGGCGAACCGGATCCGTTAAAATGTAATATGCAGTTTTATATTGCTCTGCCATTACAGGCGTAGCATGCTCCATCTTTTCATTATAAGCTGCTTTGATCTGCTCCGTCGTTGCGTTGATTGGAAGCTGCAGCAGCTCGTAGTGATTCACGACAAATGCCATTTGCTTAATCTCCTGTTATTAAATTGTTCCTCCTCGCCCGCTCTCTACCTTTAGCAAGGCAACAAAAAACCACGAACTTTCATTCGTGGTTATCATTGCCCTATTAAAGGAGAGGAAAAGAAAAATGCTATTAACTGGAGGTGCTACAAAATTGCTGAGTTTGTAAGGAACAATTCTGTATGAGGGTGTCTCTCATCCACCTCCAGTGATTATAATATAACATACTTAAAAACAAGGGTAAATAGACTTTCCTGTGTTTTTTGTGGTTCTTGTGGTTTTTGTGGTTCTTGTGGTTCTATATACCTTATCAATTTATCCTAAAATCTTTAGAATCGCACACGGGAATAGATATATTCTGATAGTCCCTTATGTTTCTTGTAATTATACAATCAATTCCATTATCCATTGCAGTATTTACCATAACTGCATCCTCATAATCTTTTATATCAGAAATAATTGCATCTATACAGGATTTACCTGTTGTATCTAAAATTGTAACTAGCTTAAACAATTTTTTCATAACATCCTTTGCTGCTTCCGTATCATGCAACGCCTTTCGCGTAATGTAATATATATCCGTACATGAATTTGCAGTTATGCAGCCATTAATTTTTTTGTCTCCAATTAGATAAAAAATTTTCTTCGCATCATTGGAAAACGGAACTCTGTTTTGGAGAAGATCAATTACGACGCAAGTATCTATTAAAACTTTCATATTTTGTTCATCCTTTCTTCTCTCGCCTCCTCCAGAGTTACTGTTTGCGGCACTATTCCAATAAGACTATCAACCGTCTCTTTAAGATCAGGATATGGTGTCGATAATTTTGCAATTACTTTCCCATTTCTCGTGATGTATATATCCTCTGTGTTTGCTAAATCTAAATATTTACCTAAGTTTGCTTTAAATTCAGACGCAGTCACTGACATTTTGATCACCTCTTTCTCTTTTTCTATATTATATTCTATATCGTACAATAATATCAATATTCTGTTTGATTTATTTATCGATTCGTACAATCTTTGATATGTTCGTAACCCTTGCTTTTCTTCTAAAAATTTCCTTAAAATATGTTATTAATGAGTTTCTTGCTTTGCTTTCATCAAATTCTATATCGAATCCAAGAGATTTCAATATTTCCACCAACTCCTCATTCGATTCAATTGGTACGTTGTCTTCAACATGTGCATTTATCCAGATTTCTCGGTCATATCCATCCGAAAGCACGACTTGAAAAGCGCAATCATCGACGGATGATGTGATACAATGTCCTGTCTTATATGCCATTTCTAAAGGATATATTGTTACATCATTGACAAATGGTAAAAAAGACAAATACTGGCGCGCAAAAAGCTCTATGTCGTAATTATCCCAATATTTATCTGTTCTTTGACAGATTTTTACCAATTTGTTGTTGTATCGATAAATTTGGGCATCATTATACTTTTTTGTAATGGGACTGTCATTTTTTACGATATTTTCTTCGCGTTCAAACACAGCTCTCCAGTTCTCATTTTCTCTATAATATTTAATTACAGGATATTTATATACATAGGATGCTATTTCTTGAGGAACTCCAAAGACTCCACGCAAAACTCTATTGCTTCCATTTGGACCCATTCCGTTATAATTACAATTCAATCCATCAAACCATTCCTGATCAAAATTTGAATACTGAATCACAAATGTTGGTGCACGTAAGGCTAACAGTTCATCTGGATGTGCTTGCTCGTCTACCACATAAAATCCATCCATGATTGCTGCAGATCCACGAAAGTATACATATATCGCCTCCACTTTCGAGCTGTCTACATTCTTTTCAATATACTCCTCACATATACTTGTGCAACCACGACCAATTATTTCTCGTGAATACCCACCCATATAGTAGTCCATTTTGTATTTCTCAACATCACATCTAAGATATATATCACAAGCTCTGGCTTTCTTTACCGGGGACAGCTTCCCATTTTTGTCCAAATTGGATAAATGCTGCCTAGTTACTCCAAGGGTCTGTGCCACCTCTGCCGAAGTCATAACCTGTCTTTTTACTACCTGCACTGCCATTTCTCTATTCATTCTCCATACCTCCTTTTATTACAATTATATAATATTTTTTATAAATGTAAAGTTATATTTATATTTGTAAAGTAATTGTAGAAACTTGAAACAATTACAGCATTTTTCTTTAATGGCTACCTCCGGGCAGACTCCCCCTGCGAAAATCGCAAGAGCGTCAACCATACCTCCTGAATATCTGACTTCATCCACATGATGATCATGCTTCCGACACACTTTCTACAAGCTCCACCGCCTAGTATTCCACTTGCTTCATCTTTCGATTGATCTGTGCGCCCCCTGGGGTATATTACCATCTCCCCCAACGGATTACCTTCCGCAGGATAGTTTTAACCAATGTACTGTCCGTCCGGACAGGTTAGGCTTATTGAGGTCATTCTTCTGCATCCAACCCCTGACGTTATCAGTATAGGATATTCTTGGTCTACACTGAGCCGAGTGCATTTATTATTTAGGCTGCACTACACCAGCTAGATTATACAGGGCTTTTGTTCCTGTGACACGCCGGCATGGTAATCTGGATATTCGTCTCGATCCGGCTGTGTCCTCCCATTTAAGATATGAGCATCTAAGAAAAAAGGCTGACCTTAACTAAGCCACGCGCATTCTCTATTTTTTGAAGCTGCGCCCGCCTGTTTTTCTCTTCTTCAGTTTATCTATGTAGCACGCCTGCAGATCTAAGCGACCTCCTGGCGAACATAGCACAATAAAAAAGTCCTGAGCACCTATAAATAAACTGCCCAGGACTTCTGATTCAACCAGCCGTATAAATTTTCATTTTATACTTGATTTTATCTGCATAGTCTGTTATTTTATTTATAGGTTGTATAGGTTATTTATAGGTAATCTATTTCATTTACTTGTCTGATATCGCATCGGCAAATACGATATCGCAAAGAACGGATGAGTTGTAGCTCATCCGTTTTTTTATGTACTTTTTTCTTCCTCGCCGGAGCTACTTATGTTCTTCTCCTGCTGCTTCAAGTCTGCAAACTTTGCTGCATACTCTTTCAAAACACCGTTGCTGTTTTTCTGCTCGATATCGATCGTTATCTTCTCCATGTTTGTTCCCTCCTTTCCTAAAATATGTAATGGCTTATATTTCTGTGATATATTTAATCGAATGCTTCATGCATCCGGACCATCCAATATATTCCAAGCGTATCATCCTTGTTCGTCGCTCATATCCTGATCTGGAAACATAGACATAGTTACCTTATCCCCATTTTTATAATTAGCTAGATCCAAGTGAAACACCTTATAACCATTTCTTTTCACTAAATCACAATTCGCATTTGCAAATTCTCCTTTGGGATCTGTCACAATAAGTCCATCTCTGGCATATAAATAATTTATTAGATTATTTGGATCTTCTTTTTCCTTGATATCAACCTCGAGCATTTCCGGATAAAACATTCTGTATTGATAGAAAAATGCATCCTCGATTTTGTTCATTCCAACACCTTTTTCTTGCGAAATTTTTGCTATTTCTTTATGTACAATTATAGATAAATCTCTAATGTCAAAAGAAATTCTATCACCGGCTGCACTTTTTGAAAATTTTCTCTGTTTTTCATCCCAAATGATTTTATTCATACGACCAACACAGGAATCGCAAATCTTAAAAGGCATCCCTGATGTTACTTTTCCAACGCTGCAGCAGGCAACACAAGTATCCCGCGGTTGATCGTCCCACACATCATCCAACACATCGTTCCGCACAAGCGCAAACGCCATGTAGAGTGCACAGCGCTTGCATATGGCGATGCCAAGGTCTGGAACTAAAGACACCTTTTTTGCCTTGCAACAGCTACAACGTCCTACTTTTTTCGTCTTTTTTTTCTTTGCCATAATTTAACTTCCTCCATTATAAAAAAACGCTGCATACTCATTTTCGATAATATAATTTATCGCTTCTCCACTATCCTCATACCACTGTTCTCCATATCTATCATACTATCTCTGGAAAAGCTCTGGTGTTTTCTAAATCTTCTATAAACCATGTGTATCATCCTTGTTCTGAATCTCAATCCACAATAACTTCTCCCCTTTTTTGCGACACTCAAACAGATCCTGTTTAGGAACTTCCTGCAGGTCAACGAAAATCTCTTTTCCAATCAGCTCGTCCGTGAAGCTTATTTCGTCTCCATAAAGAGAGGATGCGCTATACTCAATTGTGTTGTCCGGAGATACTGAAACCGTATGAATTCTTACAAGCACGATGGTTGAGATGTCCATTCTCCAGTATACAACTTGTCCAATCTTTATTTTTGCTAAGTCAACCAATCTACGTACATCATCCCATCTACGTTTCTCTATATCTGCAGCTTTTAATGTCCAGATACCATATAACAAAACGAAAAATCCCATATATTCTACAAACAAAATAATGGTACTTATGTGGTTCGTGACTCCAACTCCAACGGCATATATTGTAGTAAGCATTATTAAAATAGCGCCAACTGCACCTACTCTTAATCCTCTTGTCATTTTCTTTTCCCAAGTTTCCATTTGCATTGCCTCCGAAATTTAATTTCATTGCTCTCTTTTCCGCTTCTTCGATTTTTTATTCTTTGGCTGTTCATATTTTTTTATGAGATCAGACTGCTCTCGTTCCGAAGCCATCATAACATCCAATACTTCAAATGGGGATTCTTCAGTTGAATGAATCGGTTTTTCTTCCTGAAGTGTCTGCTCTGCAGCCACCACATCTGCCTTATACTGCGTCTCCTTGCGCTGAACTGCTTTCATTTGCTCAACAACATGTTTTATTGCAGCACCAAGACTCCCGTTCATTTGGTCATTAAAAAGCCCCAGAATTCTCTCTTTTTCATCCTTATTTCCAGTCTCAAGAGCTTTTTCCTTCATCATTTTTCCCCATGCATTTATAGCATCTGCAACCTCCTCAAGATAAGGTGATAGTGAATAATATGTAGTAACATATTCCTGATGATAACTCGTCGTTTTGTCCTGTGTCAGTTTCCACGCCTCTTCGATGGGGTTTAAAACATTTTTTGCGATTGTGTCGTCTAGGCTCAAGTCATCAAAATAAGGGATTTTTAATTTTTTTGTTCTAGTTTTATCAGCATATTTAAGAACCGGAATATAATCTAAGTTTCCATGCCCTCCAAAAAAATAGCCATCAAAAAATATGTCTATAGCTCCAAGGAACATATACGCAACACCCATTATGCTACCCATAAAAGTAATTACATTTGCCGCTTTGGGTAGCAGGGAAACAAAGACCATTATATCTGGACTGTCGGGGAGGTCGGAAATTTGTGGAAGAAAATCTCTAACAAGAGTTTTTATAAGCACTGCTCCGAACATAAGAAATATTCCATATCCAAATTTTTTTATTCCATTATTTGTTTCCATACTCTTTCCTCCAGTTTTTTATATTTGTGTAGTCTTTAATCTCGCTGCCGATTCTGCAGTTATCATTTCTTTATCGGAAAAGAATAAAGAGACACAGGTAAGTCAGCTTCAATCACATAAATCCAATTTGACAGTTTTCTCCTGTCTCTTTGAATATTGTTTTCCCAATATCTCCCTCCGAAAAATATATCGCTTCCCTCTTTATCGTTTCCGCGTGATAGGTTATGTTTTTCTCCCTGGTGATTTCTATATCTTTAATAGATGCCTTCCGAGCTTCCCCTGCTTTCAGTTGGTATATTTCCTGCCCTATCTTCAGAGCTGGTAGTTCATACAACTTTTCTGCGTTTTTATATTTTTTTCGTTCACGATAACCCGCAAGCAAAATTGGCAGCAACATGATGAGTTCCAGCACTGACAAAGTATGTATTATTTGCTCCATATTTACCTCTTTCTAACATCTTTTACTATTCCATCAATCGTTATTGCAATCGGAAATAGAAATAAAGCTAAAAAGATTATGCCGCTTGCCGTTGATAAGTCCCATGCTTTTTTGAATAGCTGGTTTCCGAAGTAATAAATTGTTGCAAAAAGCTCCATATTTGCAGCACAGATAGCTTCCGTAAGCCGAACATGCAAGTCGTAAGACTCCAATTTTGCTAATTTTACATTCAAGTAAATCACCCTACACGCCATTATTACAAGTACAACCGTTACTATTATTCCTGATGTTTTACTATCTATAACCATACTTTCCCCTTATTATCTGCTCCGGTAACGTACCTGAACCTCTGTAATATCCTTTTTGCATCCAACGATATAATAGTTACTGCCATTATATTCAACCCTTGACGCAGCCCAGTACGGCTTACAGCGATCATCGTCGGAATCATAATAATTTTCATCATCTGTACAGTAATACTCGATGCCGCAGCCGGAGGTGAACTCGTGACCATTCAATGCATACCTACCGTTTATCTTTCTTGTAAGCCTTCCTGTCGCTTCTACCGGCTTGGTTAAGTAGTCCATCGTCCAGGATACATCCTGCAGCTTCTGCATCACACTGATAAACTCCTTCATAAACTGCAGCTTATTTGGATCCTCTGTAACTGCGTCCCAATCTTCAATTCCGGATAAATCGTCGTACCAATCAAATTTGGATGCGGAAACAAGATACTTGATATCGTTATCGAGCTTAATAAGTTTTGCTGTTAAATCTTCTAATTTCATTATGAAAATCCCCCTTTCGTTAAAAAATCCAATGCCTCTTGTGATACAGCCGGTTCTTCGTTTATTTCTGGCATTGATGTCGGTTCTTCGTTTATTTCTGGCATTGATGTCGGTTCTTCGTACATTACCGGCATGGATATTGTTGCCGATTCTCCTGCTGTAAAATTTAATATCTTAATCTGCCCTTCCGGATCCGCAGAATTTAATATCTTAATCGGTTCTTCCGGATTCTTTCGTTCGTCATTACTTACCGGCTTTGAACTATTTCCTGCAGCATCTTCTAAAGCCGTTATCCGTCTACTGATCGATTCTAATATCTGTTTGACCTCATTATTGTCTGTCAATGCTTCAGGAACTGCAGTACCCGTGTTCTCAACCAACGATCGTATAAGCACGTCCTTGATCAACTTGTTCCGGGCAGATGTTGTCTGTTGCACTACTAAGACATCATACAGCCGGTGATCCAGCGGATTGTTCATATCCAGCCGGAAGGTGATTGTCTTGTAATTTGCTGCCATATCCGATCAGCTCCCCTCTATACATTCTTGTATTTTGCATCCATTGATTTCGCCAGAAGCTCGTATCCCTTCGCATTCACGCAGATATCCTCGATGAATGTGATATTATGTTCCGAGCCAAGCATAGCTCCCCCAAAACGTTTGATCACGCCGGCACCACCACCGACGAAGAACGTCTGCACAAGCTCAAAGTTAACTTTATTTTGCCGGAGCAGCTTAATAGCTTCTTCTGTCCAATCGCGTATTGCATCCTCGCATACGGTGATCACGGAATCCGGCAGTCCGGCATTCTGCGGCTTTCCCATAATTACCTGGATAATAGAATCCTCCGGAAGTGTTGAATTGTATTTGTTTGAAATTCTGGCATTGACTGACGCAATACAGTTGTTAATTCCAAACTGTACTGTCTTTGCCTTTCCGAGATCAACCGATTTGTCTGCGTTGATTGGCAGAATCTCGGTTGTACCAGTTCCCATGTCTACGAGATAACATGGTCCTTTTATATCGTTTAATCTGTGTGCAATAGCTGCATACCCCTGTGGAAATACATACACGCGCGGACTGATAATACATTTATATGCTTTATCCTCGTATCGAAATTCCACCGCATCATGCTGCTTCATGTAAGCAACCAGCTTGTCCTTCTCAGCACCGTACCGCATGAGCGGTACTCCTACTGCAAGCACAATCTCTGCATCATATATACCGACAAGCTTCATTTCCTCAGCGATCGCAGCAAGCGACAAGATGTAGTAATCCTCATTTACAGTCTTATCCTCTGTGATTCCGTCATTTGCCACACCTACCTGATAAAACCGGTTTTCAAACTCAACTACACGGTTCATCATCGGCGGGCGATCCGACAGGTGTGCTACACCCGATGGGAAGCTTGTATTCTTCGTCTTTACATATCCATATCCTGCATCAATTCCTATAATCATAAAAACACCCTCCTGTTATTCCTGTTATTTTCTTCCTCTGCTCGCACTGAATTCATTTTTATCCAGCGCATCTATAAGCTCCTTACTCAGCTTGTTCTTTATCTCTTCCGGAGATAGCAATGTTGCATCCTCTCCCCGCAGATCAGCAACCGTGAGCTGCCTGACCATTTCGCAAGTATTGTTGATCATTGCCCGAAGTGTCTTGTGTGAACTTCCGTATTTGGTTTCGAGCGACCGAAATCCGGATTCTTCCTTATACACTGTTTTGTTTTTTTCTTCGTCCTCTCTCCGATACAAATATTCCTCGCAAATACCATAATGAATTGGATATGGAATCGCGCACATGTTGAAGATCTGCAGTATGCGGTGAAGGCTATTGATATTGTCTTCTATCTGATCCAAACACTGCATAAGTTTTTTCTGGCGTTCAAATATATTCGCCTGTGACAGTTTCGCGTGCTGATTGTATGCTGCGTCTGTAAACCCTGAAGATCGGATTCCTAAATTATCCTGATTGCTTCCTCCCTGGAATACGATTGCTTCCTCTTCCGCCGCCAATTCGTCGATCTGCTCCAATATGTTTTTTCTAGTATTTTGAAAAATTCCCAACAACCGTTTTCGGTTCATAATGCACGACTTGACATAATTGACATCAATCTTAGTTGTTGGGATATCGCTTCTTATATCTTCCGGATTTATCACGCTTCCTAGTCCCTCCCTTCCGTTTAATCATCTGAAAAATCGACCTCTTGTTTCTTTTTATCTGCTGCTTGTTCAGCGGATAAAAAAGAATCAATGAAGTAGATTCTCGTCGGTGCTATTATGTTGTGATCAATAATGCTGCCGACTATTATTACCCGCTTCCCAAGGTTCTCTGCGATAATGTATGGTTGAATTGTTTTCTCGATCAGATACCGTAAATTCGTTGCTATGATATAGTTCATCGGCTTTACTCCTCCTCTGTAAAGAAGATTGAATACGGCGGTTCCATCCTGCTGATAGGATGCAGGCGAATTTACGGTACCTAATATTTCTATTACATTAAAATCTGCCATTTCTGGCTCCCTCCATCATTACTTGTCCTTCTGACAATCTGCAGACAAACCTGCAGATTGAACTTTTCAAGAGCATTTTGCATATTCTTCTGCCAACGCATCGGCAACCTTATCCGTTAACTTTTGCTTGATTTCTTTCTGCTGCTCTTCCGGCAGTTCCTTCAGATCTACCCATTCTCCGTCGAGTTGGACTTTGTATATGTACTGCATGCGTTTCACCTCCTGTTAGAATATAGTATTCACTAGGGTTCAAACATGTGCTTGCTTAGGGCTATCTGCTGAATCCCTTTATAATGTCTGTGGCTGCTCTTTCTGTCTCGTTTTCTGTATTCCGAACATGTATCCAAGGATAAACATTTTGTCGTCATTGGGAAGCTGCTGGAATGCCGTCGCTGACTTCTCAATCATTTCTTTTTTTCTATCTTCTTCTGTTATCATATGCCGTTCCTCCTTTTTTTGTTTATATGTTTGTTGATAGACAAATATTACCATTTTTATTTTTGCATGTCAACAAATTCAATAAGATATTTTTAGTATTTTTTGTTGACTAGCAAATTTTAGTGTTGTATATTAAAGACACAAATTAAAAGAAAGGAGCTATTCTCCCTATGGAAGTGTACGAACGTATACGATTATTAAGAAAAAAACATTTAAAAATGAGTATGGATGCGTTCGGGAAGCGACTAGGTGTCAGTCTTGATGTTATTAGCAATATCGAAAACAACCGACTTGCTCGCCCGGAACAAAAACTATCACTGTATAAACTAATCTGCAGCGAATTTAATATAAGTGAAGACTGGCTGCTAAATGGTGTTGGTGATATGTACACCAGCAAAGATACAGAGTACGGCGCACTCATTGATCGGATCATGGCCGGAGAAAACGAGATTGCTAAAAATATATTTAAAGCATTTGCTCTCTTCGATGAAGAAGATTGGGCTGCACTGCAGCATATGATTGAAAAGTATCTAGAGGCGGCTAAAAAAGAGGAAACGGCTACAAGCGAACCCGAAGACCAACCACTCTCCTATTATGATGCAGTACCAAAAACGCCAGAGGAACTCGAAGCTCTCTATCTGCGACCTGCAGTTAAGAAAAATGGAACGGATGAAAAATAATTTAATATTTGCCTATCCGGGGAATACTTGATTTAGCTTGGTGCATATGTTATAATGGCATCAGCTAAGAAAGAGATTGTATCCAAGCGATGCACAAAGCAACGAAACCCCAGAGGTGGCGCCCTCTGGGGTTTCTTCTCTTTTATAGATCGAGTAAGTCTTTTAGGCTAATTGTCGCTATCATCTCCGTCTAACCATTCGCAAACCAAGACGATGATCTTTGCTTTATTAGAATCATCGAAATTGCTATTATGATACAGTATTTTGTCTTTGCTATAGCAAATAGCATATACTTCATCATCATGATATGGTAAGTTGATTTTTATCATATGAATCTCGTCTCCTTTCTCCAATGAGGAATTTATGTAACCGTATATGTCCAAATTTTTACAAGCAAAAATTTGGATAGATTACGGTACATGTTTAGTAAGACGAAATTCAATTAAAAAAAGTATGTCGACGTGAAATATGTACATATGTACTACCCTCCTTCATATGTCCGTAGACGATCTCGTCTTTAGATTGCCGTTTGGGGGGTAAAATAAAAAACAGACAGGGCTTAAATAGTCCTGCAGGTTGCACATAGAAAGGGGGGTATTATGGAATTAGTATATAAAGCAATATTTACGCCATTTGAAAATGGTGAAGGTTATACCGTTGAGGTTCCAGATCTTCCGGGATGTGTCACCGAAGGAGATAATCTGGCAGAGGCTATTGAAATGGGACAGGATGCCGCATCTGGCTGGATTCTCGGAGAACTTGAAGATGGTCATAGTTTCCCACGTCCAAGTATTTCATCTTCTATCACTATTCCCGAAGGATCATTTGCAAATTTTCTTGTATTAGATATTGATGCTTATTCAGAACGATATGGAATTAAAACCGGCACCTAACTAGAAACCACGAGATAACAAAAAATCCCCCGTGCGGGAACACGAGGGATTCAGCAGTACATCAAGAGCCTAAGCCTTTGATATAATGCCCTAAGCAAGCATATTATATCATAAAGGCTCTCGATTGTACAATTCAAATTGTATAAAGGAGTGATATTTTATGAAGACTGTATGCGCTTATATCAGAGTTTCTACAGATTCGCAGGAAGAATACTCGCCAGATGCCCAGATTCGGCTGCTGAAAGAGTATGCTGCATCCCACGACATGACAATTATAGACATTTATCAGGATCTCGGTATCTCTGGAAGAAATGCCGATAAAAGACCGCAGTTTCAGGATATGATTGCAATGGCAAAATCCAAGGAACATCCCTACGATGCAATACTTGTATGGAAATTCTCTCGTTTTGCCCGGAATCAGGAAGAATCTATCGTGTATAAATCGCTGCTAAAGAAGAATCTTGTAGACGTGGTATCTGTATCCGAACCACTTCCGGAAGGCGTGATCGGTGAGCTTGTGGAGCGTATCTTCGAGTGGATGGACGAATACTACTCTATCCGGCTTTCCGGTGAAGTTCGTCGTGGCATGACACAGAAGGCTCTTGCCGGCGGTTACAACGCAAATGTACCATGCGGATATACAAAAGAAAAAGGTCCCAATACTATCCCGCAAATCGACGAATACTATGGTCCTATGGTTCAAAGATGTTTTCATATGTTTGCAATCGAGCATATACCTATGACAAAAATCGCAGCGACCATTAACAACTTGGGTTATCGCACAAGAACTGGAAAGCGCTGGGAAACTCGCAATATTACTGATATGTTTCAAAATCCGTTTTATATTGGAAAAATTCGTTGGAACAGTGCAAGTAGCAGACGTACTACGCCACGAGTAGGAGAAGAAATTATACGAGACGGAAAACATCAACCACTCATTGATCAGGAGTTGTGGGATGCAACACAGGAACGATATGCAAAAATTACTGCCCGAATGGGACACGGAAAGCGACCGGATATTTACAAGCATTGGTTGTCCGGCTTGCTGAAATGTCCGAATTGTGGTGGTACATTGGCATATCAAAATGGATTGGACACGAAAACAGGTAAACACTACCCCTATTTTGTGTGCTGGAAAAATGTGAAAGGTATGTGCGCAACCAGGAACAGTATATCTGCAGGTAAAGCGGCGCAATATGTACTTGACGGATTGCTGAACATCGTCGAAGATAAAGATATAAAAACAATTGCCCCTATCGTTCAATTTAACCAGGATGAAGCTGCGATTGCAAAACAGATTGCAAGCGTCAAGGCGAAGCTTGGTCGTGTAAAAGAAGCTTACGTAAATGGTATCGATACGCTGGAGGAATATAAAGCAAATAAAGAAAAATTAGAAGCAGAAATTGCTCATCTGAAGGAGCTTGTTGTACCCGAAGTAAAACCCAAGACAGTTACAGTAGATGTCATTCGAACTGTTCACGATACTATCATGAATGCACAAAGTGATTCGGAAAAAGCAACGGCAATCAATTCGATCGTGGATCATATAATATACGACAAAGAAGCTGATACAATGGAATTCTTCTTTGTTCCATAAATTGGGGACAGCATATATAATATTCCCTATTAGTAATTGTCTATGGCGGTCGATACATATTCGCATATGGGTGAAAATTGCCTCCGCTAAAAATGCGGATTAAAAACATCCCCATTAGTAAACGTCTACAGACCGCCATATTGTGATATGATTGCCTGTGCCAGCTTTGCATTTGTCTCCTTGATGTTCACGGGACATTGAAGTCTCTTTTCATAAATCCACATTTAACAACCACACGCTCCTTCCCAAGGCCACGGACCATCGATCCATGCATTCCAATCGTCGCACGTATCCACATCATAACGGTTGAGCGGACCATACTGCTTTACATAGTCAGATACTGCTTCGCACCGCATCATTTTGAAATGATTGTAGGCATCTATTGCTTCCCGGCAGTCCGGATGTGTATCTAAAAATAAGGTAATATCATCGATCATAAAGGAAACCTGATCGATAAACTGTCGAAGCTCTGCTTTACACATAGGTTTCATGATCCGTTACCCCCTCTTCCCGCAGAAAATCAGATTTAGAGAAGGAAAGGCTGTACCCTGACACAATGCCGTCGCAGGATCATACATTTCCTCCCATTTTTGCATTGGAACATAGCCCATGCCAACCGGCATGTGCCGCATATGTTCATTTGGATCTCCGCATCTGCAGTTATTTCTGCGTGGAATGGATGCACACCCACAATCTGATTTCATCGGCATTTCCTTGCAGCCGCAATCCGGCATGGATGGTTTATTTCCGCAGCCGCAATCCGACATGGATGGTTTATTACCACAACCACAATCCGGCATGAATGGTTTATCTCCACAACCACAATCCGGCGTGGATGGTTTCCGGCACATCGTATCGCCCGGCATCACACAACGACCGGTACCTGAACACGGATAGCAGCTATTTGCGCCGCGCGGATTCATGCCACGGCCTCTGCCGCAGCCATAATTTCTATAAGAATCCAAACTGGTTACCTCTTACATTCTTTTTGTATACTTCATTGTATGTATTTGTGAGAAAAATGTGAAAACAGGAATATATCTTGCAAAGATTGGACAAACATACTAAAATAACGCTATTATCTTTTATTTCCATATAATGGGGGAACAAAATGGACGATACACATCAGTCAGATAAAAATCAGAAAATGGTATTAAAAAGCATCGCAAAATGGTTGGTTATCTTTGCGCTGATTGCTTTTGTATGCTATAAAAATCAGGATCTGATGCTGGAAGCATTGGAAGAAATCCAGATAACTCCTGTATGGAAACTGGTTGTGTGTCTGCTGCTCGGAAATCTGTATTTCATCGCGGAAGGCTGTATCATCAGTGAAATGACGAACACCTGCGACCATCGTTTATCTGTATGGCAGGGAATCACCTGTGCATACCTGTGTACATTTTTCCGGATTGCAACACTTGGAAGCGGAACCGGAGTCGCACAGCTTTATTATTATAATCTAAATGGCATCCGCGTGAGTACCGCAACCGGCATGTCCCTCGCACAATATACATTCCAGAAAATTACGATTGGTTTATTCGGCGTTGTGTCATTTCTCCTTCTGATTCTGAGCGGGCACAGTGGCATCCGCAAATACGCGTGGTATATGTTTGCCGGTGCAGTTGTGATTTCGTTAATCTGTCTGTTTTTGTTTATATTAACGGTTTCCAAGAAATTCTCCGATCTGATCATGGAGCTGGCTCGAAAGCTTGTGAAACAAAAGAGCCGCCTGTATCCGCTGTTGGATAAAGCGCAGGTTTCCATCGACTATCTGCAGGAACAAGGGCGCATCGTATGGAAAGATAAGCGATTGTTTCTGACTGTCGTTGGTTTGGATTTCTTCAAATTCGCATGCTGGTATGCAATTCCGGGAATTTTCTTTGCCGGAAGCTATTCTGTCACAGTAGCAACCTGTCTGGGACTGACCGCTGTCTGCAACATGGTTGGCTGCGTCATGCTGGCACCATCCGGTGTCGGTACGCTTGACTTTGTATTCGCGTTGTTCTTCGCCTGTGTCATTCCGGACGGCGATGCCGTAGCAGCCGCACTTGTAATCTACCGGTTATTCACCTGGATCGTACCTTTCGTGATCGGACTGGTTCCGGCACTGGCAGTACGAAAGAGGGATGAGAAGTAAACTAAATATGGTTGTTTTTTCACAAGTGGTGGCAAATTGTCACCACTTGATTTTTTATCTCTAATTTTCCGAAAAGGCTAAACACTGTTTCGCATATTTGATTATTATTTCCCTACTTTTTCAGAATTCTAAGGTTGATTTAAGGTTCGTCCCCTATACTTCGTATTGTAAACGAAAACAAAATCAATTTGAAAGGACGTGATTTTATGAAGAAAAAAAACATTTTACCACTTGTAACAGTAACGATGCTTACAACTGCCCTGCTTGGTGGATGTGCAAATAAGACAGATTCGACTACAAGCTTTTCGGATTATGCAGTCACACAACCTTAAACAATAAATATTTCTTCACAATTATAAACTCTTTCCTATTTGAATCGCGGTCGGGGTGGTTGCAAGTCCACCCTGGCCCGTTTCTTTTATGTTCGGAGACATTTCATTTCCGATTCTACGCATCGCGTCGATCACCTCATCCACCGGAATCGCACTCTTGATTCCTGCCAAAGATAGCTGTGCCGCACTTACCGCATTGACAGCTCCGGCAACATTCCGTTTCACACAAGGTACTTCCACCAGTCCACAGACGGGATCACATGCAAGTCCAAGCATATTTTTAAGCGCCAGTGCGGCCGCATTTGCGATCATCGCATTCGTGCCACCCTGCAGGAAGCATAGCCCTGCCGCGGCCATCGCAGATGCAGAACCAATCTCCGCCTGGCAACCGCCGGACGCGCCGGCAATCGAAGCATTTTCCGCAATCACGGCACCTACCCCTGCGGAAATGAACATCGCAGCCACCATCTGTTCTTCCGTACACGCAAGCTTCTCCTGCGCCGTCAGGAACACCGCCGGAATCACGCCGCACGAACCTGCGGTCGGTGCCGCAACGATTCTTCGCATGCACGCATTTCCCTCCGCCATCTTGATTGCCTTCTCCATCACCAGACCTAAGAAGTCACCACAGAGATTCTTCCCTGCCTCGTTATATGCGCGAAGTTTCTCGCCATCGCCGCCAACCAGACCGGATGCTGACGTAAGCTTTGCATCGTAGGTTGCATCCGCATGACGCATCGCCTCATACATGCTCTGCATCTTCGCATAGGAAGCTTCCTGCGTCACGGCGCGTTCTTCCATATCCGCACGTTCGATTACCTGCGCAAACGTCATCTGTTCTTTCTCGCACAATTCCAATATATCCTGAATTGAATGATACGTTATCATCTTGCAGTTCCTCCCTTATCCATAGCTTCCGTATCGTGTCCGAGATACGTGACCTTCTTCACGCCCTCGACTTTCTTCAGCCAGTCAATGCCCTCCTTCGGAATCTCCTGATCGCATTCCACGACCATAACCGCCTCTCCGCCACGACTGGAGCGGTACAACTGCATGTAAGCAATGTTCACGCCTTTATGTGAAAGCATCGACGTTACCTCCGCCACGTGTCCCGGCTGATCCTGATTGTGTACGACAAGCGTCGGATAATCACCGGAGAAATTCGTCTCGATTCCATCGATCTCGGCAATATTGATTCGGGAACCGCCCAGCGACTGCCCGATGATCTCCAGACTTCTGCCATCCTGCCCCTGTAGAAAAAGCTGTGCCGTGTTCGGGTGCGCTTCCTTTAACTGTGCCTCTCCGAATTCGATGTGCATGCCCTGTTCTTCGGCAAGCGTAAGCGCCTGCGGAATCTGCGCATCGTCCGGCTGCATTCCAAGCAACCCAGCCACAAGCGCCTTCCGTGTGCCATGTCCTTTTCCGGTCGTCAGAAAACTTCCATATAATAAAATCCGTGCGGAGACCGGCTGTTCGCCCAGCAGCTTCCGGCTGATATATCCTATTTTTACAGCACCTGCGGTATGGGAGCTCGATGGTCCGACCATCACAGGTCCTACAACATCAAATATATTCATTGCTTCACTCTCTTTCTTCTGTATTATGAGATTCCTGCCTTCAAATTATGTCAAACATACAATAGAAACTTAAAAAAATCAACCGGAAACGACTGGTCTTTTTAATCACAGTTTTTCCGGTTGATTCACTTAAATTGTTACTTTTATTTACATCCTGAACTTTTCTATTATAAGTTTTAATCCGGCCGCTCACCACCGCCCGGTGTACCGCCGCCATGTCCCATGCTTCCCATATCCGTAAGGGAAATGGAAGAGGCATCGACGAGTGCGGAATCATCTTCCTGCTGCCCATCACTTGTAGATGGAATCGTGCCATCTAACTGTCCGCGGATGCTCTCTGCCCGAAGCAGACAGAATGATTTCAACGTATCCACGCCTGTTTCGAACTCTTCGTAAGTACAGAATTTTGTCGGGTCCTGCTCGACATAAGAAGCAATCAGATTCTCCGTCTCTGTAATCAGATTCTTGAAATATCCGCTTTCAAAATACTCGGAGATAAATGTATCAAAATACGTGTGATACAGTTCCGTGTAGCTCTTATCTGCAAAGATCCACGCAAGCATCGGACGGGAATCTACTGTTCCACCAGAAACCGGCGTATCAATCGGATAGTTCACCATCTATGTTGCCGAATCACCGTCTCCGCTGCCCGCAGAGAATCCGCCAAATGCAAGATTATAATCCCACGGAATCATCGAAAGCTGTCCATCCTCCTCGTACAAATAATAATTATGGATCATCGAACCGGTATAGCTGTCGAAGTTGCAGACGAAATTGTGTACGACAAAATACCGAATCACCTCATCCACATTTACCACATCTTCGATATCTGAATTCTCGTTCAAAGACTTCAATGAAGCAATCAGACGGTCTTTATCCTCGTCTGTAATATCTGTCTTGGCGTTATCGAAGATATTACTATAGCTGCTATATTCATCATCCGAATAGATGAGCGACACATCGTCGCTTCCCATACCGCCACCCGGTCCGCCTTGCTTATCGCCCATATCACCATCTGGTTTCTGCATTTTCTGACCGTCCGACTCCGTACCTGTCGGTGGTTCCATCTTCTGTCCATCCGAAGAATCTCCATCCGGTCTCTGCATATCCTGACCACCTGTGGAATCTCTATCCGGTGGCTGCATATCCTGCCCACCTGTGAATTTTCCATCTGCGATCGCATCACTATCACTTGCTGTATCTTCACCAAAGAATTGTTCTGCCAGTTCCGACTCCGAGATATCCGCACCATTTCCACGGCCGCCGCCCATCGACTGACTATCCGGCTTATAAAGTTCTCCATAGGAAGTGCCATAGTTTCGCTCCAAGAAGCTGTCTTCCACGCCTTCTACTGCGAGATACAAGCCCCACGCTTCTCCATTGACGGTGATCCAGACATAGCTGCAAAGCGGTGCATCCACGCCCATATACCCCATCATCTGGTAACACAGATAATCCTTCATGTATGTATTATCCTGAATGATATTGTTGAGTGATAATTTGTCCAGACCATGATAGCTTTTGCCGCTGTCGAAATGGTCGAACTCAATCTTGAAGCTGTACCGGTCATTGCCATATGCGGCAACCGAGCTTAGGGATGTATTTCCCTTTGCGCGGATCGCAACATTTTTATAGGCTTCGTTGTCAATTACAACCGCACAGGACACATATTCCTCGTCCTCACAGCCATCGATAAAGGAATCCCAATCATCCATCACAATATCGATCGTGTGCACCTTCGATGTATCAAACAGCTTCTTCTCATATCCCATCGTGATTGGAAGCTTATTCACGCCCAGACTCTCCGCATTGCAGAATACAACCGTGATCAGAATCGTAAATATCAGAATGATGCAGCAAATCTTGTCTATATGTTTGCCAGTTGACATCGCATCACCTCCTAGTTCTTTCTTTCATGCGTTGCCTACAAATACTCTCCGTTGAAGCTGACAAGCGATGCACTGCTCACGCCGTCCATCTCGGACAAAATATTTACGAAGTCCGCATTGTCATCCTTCATGCGCACCTCCAGATTCAGCTCCACATGTCCCGGCTGTGCAACCTTGCTTTTGACTACGCATTTTTTCACCTGCTTCTCCATGAACTCGCGCACCTTCACCTCGCTGTCGTGTCCGTCGCACTGCACGATCAGAATGTATGGATGTACATGTGATTTCCGGTTGACAAACACAAGAAGCATCACACCAATGAAAATACTTCCGATCAGTGCAAGTGGAAGCATACCTGCCGCAAGCACAATGCCGACCGCAATCGACCAGAACAAAAATGCGATATCAAGCGGATCTTTGATTGCCGCACGGAAACGCACGATGGAAAGTGCACCGACCATACCAAGTGACAACACCACATTCGAGGTTACCGCCAAGATCACAACAGTTGTGATCATCGTGAGCACAACCAGCGTCACGCCAAATCCCGGCGCATACATCACACCGGAGTATGTCTTCTTATAAACAAAGAAAATAAGCATACCGATTCCAAATGCAAGCAACAGCGCGATCACCATATCCAGAATACTCACGCTCGTTATATTCTCCAAAAAACTTGACTTAAAAACATCTCCAAATCCCATAGGGTTCCTCCTTTTTCTTCCTGTCATTCTCATGTTATCTGTTGTTTCTAACCGACATATTCATATGCCCGGCACGCCGCGTATTTCGAGAAGCTCTGTGTGCCCTGATTTCCAAGCTGGACTGCACTGCGGATACAATCCGGCAGGTATGCATCCCATTTCACTTCCAAAATCCGGTGATTCTCGATAATCGGAAGCGTGACACATTCTGCATTCAGGAAATCCAATCCATACATGCCGGTTCGTATATCGTAGTCCATCGTCACCCGCACATTTCCGGGTGCATAGGTAAATGCTTCCCGCGTGTAATCGACGATTGTCTTCGGTCGCAGGCCCTGATTCACAAGCTTCGTATAAAATTCCCGCAGCAGTGGTTCTTCCGACTCCTGCAGCCATGCAACATCACCACGCAGAATCTGCGTCACCTGCTCCGCCGTCACCTGCGCACTCTGTTTGCAGGATAGTCCGTTGATCTTCGATTTCTTCTCCAGATGGATTACGGATGTATCACCATCGTAATAGCGCAGGCGATATTTCTCCCTGCAGTTCACGCCATTGATTTTCTCCATAAACGCTTTATCGTACAGATTGTCAAAGTACAGGCTGCGAATGTGGTATTTTCCATGATCGCCATGCGCATCTGCATGGGCGACAGCGTTCAGGCGTCCACGCAGGCAAAGCATATCGCCATAGGTTATCTCATGCTTTCGTTCGTGTCTGTAATTCATAGTCTCACCTCCCGATCTTATGTCGTATCGTTGCAGGATTTCCTGCACTGATCATGAGTATACGGGGGCAACCTTAAATTTACCTTAGAAAGAAAAAATTGCATAAAAAAAGAGGATCCTTCCAGATCCTCTCTTCCTTCTTATAATTCTACTTTGAATACAATCCGGTTACCATCCTTGTACTCAGCAGAAATTTTTCCTTTGTGGTTTTGTACGATGGCTCGGGCAACGGAAAGTCCGATGCCATAGCCGCCACTCTTCTGCGTACGTGCCGCATCAAAGCGGTAGAAGCGATCGAAGAGCCGGTCTGCTTCTACATCCGGCAGCTTCTCGCATGTATTTTCACAGCAAAGCGTTACTTCCCTGCCACGCTTGGCAAGCGTAAGCACAATGTCCGCCTGCTTGATAGAATACTTAATTGCATTGTCCAGCAGGATCGTAAGAATCTGTGTCATCTCCTCGCGGTTTGCATGTAATTTGATATCCGAAGCAATCTTCGTCTGCAGTTCAATCTGTTTCAGCTTTGCGGATTCCGCAAACGAATCTGCCACTTCTTTTGTAAGTTTGCTCATATCCAGATCGGTCATTACAACCGGTGCCGTTCCTTCTTCCATCCGCGCCAACGTAAGCAGATTCTTCATCAGCCCCGACAGGCGTTCGGTCTGTTTGCGAATATTCTTGCTCCATTTGCTCTCACCGTTATGCAGTTCCATCGCCTCTGTATTCGCAAGAATAATCGCAAGCGGTGTCTTGATCTCATGTCCGGCATCTGTGACAAATTGCTTCTGTTTCTCCAGATTCTCTGCGATTGGTCGGATCGCACGCTTGGAAAGTGCAATTACCAAGAGTAACATCAAGCCCCAGCCAACGACAAATATCAGGCTGGATATAAGCAGCACCGCCAGCATAGATTGCCGGTCACTGCTGACATTTAGAAATACAATATTCGTGCCACGTCCATCCTTTGATGCCTGTACTCTGTACCGAAACTCTTCCTTCTTTCCAGAGGTCTTTCCAGATGCATAGACTTCACTTGCATATGCATTGGCAGTCTCCTCATCCACAGAGGAAATGTTATTTACATCCGTATAGACGATCTTCCCATCCATGTCAAACCGCACAAGGAAATACCTCGCCGCCATCGCCATATCCTCGCTGATCTCCGGATTGAAGAGATTCGGACGTTTATCATCCTTCGCTTCCGGTGGTTCTGGCTGATTATCTGTCGTCCCAGCCTCCGGTACTGTCACCCCATCTGGCACTTCCATCTGGTTCTGATCTAACCCATTTGCCACCGGTGGCTCCTGCATTCCATCGGTCGATGTTTCAAGCTGCGGATTGCCTGCATTATCTCCCGGCCGCATTCCATCATTTTCGACCAGCATGGTAAGCGTGTTATTCATCTCATTTCGAAGCCGGCTGATATTGAACACGTTGACCGCACCAAGCGTCACAACAAGCAGTACCGTGATCGCGATCATCGCTGTGATTATGAACTTCTTCTGTAACGTCTTAACCAATTTACTCCACCTCTACAAGCCGGTATCCGATTCCTCGTTTTGCCTGAATCTCCACATGAACCTTTAACGCCTGCAGCCGCTTCCGCAGATACGAAATATACACCCAGACGGTGCCAACCTCGGCGTCCGTGTCAAAGCCCCATACTTTCTCTAACAGGCTTTCCGTCGACATATAAATGCCCTGATTAAGCATAAAGACTTCCATCAACTGATATTCGAGCTTCGGTAACACAAACGACTGTCCATTTCCACTAAGTTCATAGGTATGCATGTTAAGCGACAGGTCTCCACATTTCACGATCTCCGGAGTAAATTCTTCCTTGCGCCGGAGCATTGCCCGGATGCGCGCAAGCAGCTCGCCCATCGCAAATGGCTTCGGAAGATAATCGTCGGCTCCCATATCCAGCCCCGCAATCCGGTCTTCGACCTCTGCCTTTGCCGTAAGCAGTAACACCGGTGTCCGGTCACCGCGGCTCCGCAGCTTCTGCAGCACTTCCAAGCCACTCATCTTCGGCATCATGATATCCAATATGATTCCATCGTATTCGCCGATTGTTGCGTAATCGAGTGCTTCTTCCCCATCAAACACGGCATCCACCGTATACTTGTGATAGGTGAGAATGTCGACCAACGCCTCGGACATATCCACTTCATCTTCTGCAAGTAATAATTTCATGCCGGATCCTCCTTTTCTACTAAAAAAGGGTACAAAAAAATCGGTGCGACGGGATTCGAACCCACGACCTCTGCGTCCCGAACGCAGCGCTCTACCAAGCTGAGCCACGCACCGATAAAATTGGAAATCAATCCAACATCTGACATGATAGCACAGATGCCCCGAAAAATCAATTCAAATTTCCATAGAAGCAGGCATAATTTTACCAGCCATCAATATGATCGCGCTGGATTGCCGCGAACATCCGGCTTTTCGCCTTCGGGAATTCTTCCTCCATATGTGCTAACATCTGCTTGGCTGCCTCCCGCTTCGTCGCACCATCCACAGGGCACAGATTCTTCACCACAGGAAGCTGATACCGCCGCATAAACCCACGCACCTCCGCCTCGGTCACATACACAAGCGGCCGGATCAGATCAAGCTCTGTACCATCCAGATGCGTCACTGGCGAAAATGTATGTACCCGTCCTTCTAATACCTGTGACATCAGAAATGTCTCCACGACATCGTCTTTATGATGCGCATATGTAATCTTATTACATCCCAATCGAAGTGCGGCCTCATTAAATGCGCCCTTCCGCAACTTCGCACAGAGCGGACACATCCGCTTCTCCTGCCGCTCCATCAAGATCGGAAATATCTGCGTCGGAATGATCTCATATGGAACATTTAACGACTCGCACAGTTCTTTCACCTTAGAAAAATCCATATTTCCTACGCCAGTGTCAACCGTGATCGCTACGACATCATATTTCTTCGGATAAAATTTTCGCATTCCAGCCAGTGCATACAAGAGTGTCAGACTGTCCTTTCCGCCAGAGATACCGATTGCAATCTTATCGCCATCCTCGATCATCTGGTAAGCGTCCACCGCCTGCCGCACCTTGCTGTATAATTTCTGTAATTCCATATCTGTTTATACTTTTATTCTTTCACCATATTGTCAGCATTCACATCCAGCACAGACAAGATCACCTCTGATTTTTTCAACAGCTGCTGGTACTGCTTCTGTACCTCTTTCATCCTCCGGCTGTTCTCGTCGTAGTTTTTCTGATCTAAAAATCTTGAACTTTCTTCCAATTGCAGATCGTGAATCTTACTCTCCAACAAACGAATCTGACTTTGCAGCCGCGCATGTGTCTCCACAGGAATCTCTGTGCCAAACAACTTCTTCCGCAGCATCTTTGTCATATTATACACGCAAAAACCTATAATCGTAAATGCAATTTCAAATCCGATCAGACTTGTTACCAACCGGAACCACGCTTCCCATGCCTGCATAAAAAATACATCGATCATGCCTACCGTGACAAGCAGAGACAATACGATTGCAAGCGGCGTATCAATCCACAGGACAAACCCAAGCCGTCTCCGGCTGTATTTCTTGTCCACCTGCTGATCCTCAAACTCTAATTTTGACAGATCAAACTGCAATTTTCCAATATCCTCATGCAGCACATTCGTCGTCCCCGTCTGATCCGGGCACGCCAGAAGCTTTTCCTCGAGTTCCGCCTGTTCCTGCTCATTTGCAGCAATTTCCTGCTGCAAGGATTGCAGTCCCGCCTTTAACTGCGACTGCTGCTCCGCCCACGCCTCTGCAACCTGTGTCGGTGTGTATGTGGATAATGCCTGTTTTCCCGTCAGCTCCTGCAAGCTTGCCAACATGCCGTCCGCATATTTCTTCTTTGCCATCTGTGCCTGCTCCGTCTGCTTCTGGTCAAACGTCTGCAGACATTTACCAAATGCATTCTCCCTGTTTAATTCCTGCAACAGCTCATAATCAAACTCCGGTTTTTCTTCCTTCTTCTCCTCAAATCTGCGCATCGCGATTGGAACAAATTTCACACTCGTCAACTGCTTGTCGATATATCCATAGATAAACCCATGTTCTCCAGTTTCGTCCTCATTGATCGGCTCCAAACTTCCCGGATAATATACATGCTGCTTCTCAAATGCCAGATACTGATGCTTATGTCCAAGCCCGATATACCCAAAATTCTTTCCTCCAAAATCTTCCACATCAAACGGACAAACCCTTGCACTTCCTCCATGTCCAAGAAAGATATTGACTGCCCGGAGATTTCTGGCATATACACTGTCGAAATCATTTCGTTCATTCTGCGCGCTATACTGGCAGATTCCGTAGACATCGACATTGTATTTTGCAAAATGCAGACTATCCGCGATACCTTCCGCATAGGAATTGCGCTCCGCACGCTCCCCATCCGGCACATGGTTATGAATATCCTCGCAATTGAGCAGATACGTCCGTGATACAAATTCATAGTTCCAAAGAACACTGTCCCTGGCAAGATAATCGCACTCTCCCGTGACATACAGGATATCGGTCTTCGGCAGACGTGCCAGCTGCGTATCAACAAACATGATATCTTCCTTCGTTGGCACATGATCAAACAGATCTCCGGTAATAAAGATCATATCCACCGGATGCAGTTCCATGTAGTCAATAAAATTTAAAAATCCGTCATACAGATACGGTGTTTCTCTTCTCGTCCCCAGATGAACATCTGCAATATGTGCAAATTTCATAGTATTTCTCCTTGTATAACATAACTATTGTAATTTCATTTCTTGATCCAATTTAAAAGTATAGCATATTTTTTTATATTGCTCGCAGTTATTTTATACATATTTCCACGACGCACACTGTGCACATTATTCCGATGTCTTGCATTGTATTGAATTGTATTGAATTGTATTGAATTACATTTTGTAGTATAATTTATATTGATTACGGAAATCTGTATCACGGATTTTCCCATACGACTACAATGAGATTATAAGAACACAAACAGGACATTAGTATATGGAAAAACATGCCTTATTGATTGCGAATTCCGCATCAATGATCGACCATTTTAATAAAGATAATATCCGCATCTTACAGGATATGGGCTACACGATCTCCGTTGCCGCGAATTTTCAAGAAGGAAATTCAAGCACGGTGGAACGCATCCATGCGTTCGCAAGCGAGCTTGCTGCACAGGATATCGAGATCATCGATCTGCCGATTCCACGGAAGATCACAGAGCTTGGGAAAGCGTTTAAGTCCATCCGGATTCTGAAACGCTATATGCGGAACCACCCTTGCCAGATCGTGCATACGCAAACACCATTTGGCGGTGTCGTCGGTCGGCTTGCCGCGAAGAAATTCCGTAAAGATGGCACAAAAGTAATCTACTTTGTCCACGGTTTTCACTTCTTCCGTGGTGCGGGTATCAAGAATTATCTGCTTTATTACAATGTTGAAAAATGGCTGTCCCATGTAACAGATTGTCTGATTACCTTAAATCAGGAGGATTATCAGGCGGCGAAACGACGGTTTCATCACCCAAATGTCCATTATGTACCAGGCGTTGGCGTGGATACGGATACGATTGCTTCCATCTGTGTTGATAAAGCGGATGTATGCAGACGATTCGTTCTGCCATCCGACAAGAAGATTATACTGACGGTTGCGGAATTGATTCCACGTAAGAACGTAGAGACTTCAATCCGCGCATTTGCCAAGTCCAACCGTGATGATGCAATCCTTGCGATCTGCGGCAAAGGCATTCTCGAACCATCGTTAAAGGAACTAGCGCAGAAACTGCAGGTTGGTGACCGTGTATTTTTCGCGGGCTATCATACGGATGTGCTGGATCTGTATCACTGCGCGGATTTGTTTTTATTTACAAGCTTTCAGGAGGGATTATCCGTCGCTGTCATGCAGGCGATGGCTGCCGGACTTCCAATCATCGCTTCGGATATCCGCGGAAACCGCGATCTGCTTGCCTCAGAGCCACATACACGCAGCAAGCATTACCTGCTTCCAACGAAGGACGCAGACGCATATGCAGCAAAAATCAATAAAATTCTCAATGATCCGGCACTTGCACAGGCACTTGGTGAAGAAAACCAGACAAACTGCAGGAAATATTTTGATATTTCGCTTGTACACAAGCTTATGACTACGATTTATACAGAGTTGACCGATTAACGGTCTACGACATTGCATTTATAAAAGGAGACTATTATGTATACAGTTCAGGTTCTGCTATCTACTTACAATGGCGAAGCTTACTTGAAAGAACAATTAGACAGTATCTTGAATCAGAAAAATGTTGCCGTGAAGCTCTTCGTCCGCGACGACGGTTCTTCCGATGGCACCGTGGATATCCTGCGCGCCTATGCCGCGCTCCACGATAACATTTGTTACCTATGTGGCGAAAACTGCGGCGTTGTTGCTTCCTTTTTCCGCCTATTTGAATTATCTGATCCAGACGTGGATTTCTATGCCCTCTCCGATCAGGACGATGTGTGGGACGAAGACAAACTTTCCATCGCCTGCCAGAAGCTCGAACAGATGCGCAAAGCCAAATCCCCGAAGAAAAAAAAGAACGATTCCCAGATCCGTGTCTTTGCAACTCCACTTCTCTACTGTTGTGATGCATGGAATACTGACGACGCATTAAATCCACTTTCAGAATCTATGCAGACCGCAGGCAAAGAACTGATTCCGGACTTTCGGAACGCATTGATTGAGAACATCGCCCGCGGTGCAAGCATTGTATTTAATCAGGCACTTATGTCTTATATCCGAATCAGTATGCCACAGGATATCTACATGCACGACTGGTGGCTCTATCTAGTTGCGTCCTGTTTCGGCGAAGTTTACTACGACAGCGCCGCTCATTATAAGTACCGCCAGCATGCAGGAAATACGCTTGGTGCAGCAGCTCCTTCCGGCTGTTCCAAATTCTTCCGCCGCCTGAAGCAGAGCCGTACAAATGGCGGTCACATCTCCAGACAGGCAAAAGCCTTTGAACGAATCTACCATGTGCCAGAGGAGAAACAACAGTTTTTGAACATTGTAACGAAGTATCAGGACGTGAAATCCTACCGCAAAATGGGAAAATCCGGCAAATATTTGTTCCGGCAGAATAAAAAGGATAACCGCGTCTTTCAGCTTATGTTTTATTCTAACCATTTGTAATTGACTTCGTTTTCCTTTTCGTTTATAATGATTTTTGAATTTTTCTAAAGCAAAAAGAATGATAATATAAAAATCAAACGGAAAGAGGAATGAGCTATGGCAGTAAAGTACATTTTTGTCACTGGCGGCGTTGTATCCGGTCTCGGTAAAGGAATTACCGCGGCATCACTTGGACGTCTGTTGAAAGCGCGCGGATACAAAGTGATCAGCCAGAAATTTGATCCATATGTCAATATGGATCCGGGAACCATGAACCCAATTCAGCATGGCGAAGTATTTGTAACAGATGACGGTGCAGAAACCGATCTGGATCTTGGACACTACGAGCGTTTTATCGATGAGAGTCTGAACAAGGGTTCTAACGTGACAACAGGAAAGGTTTACTGGAGCATCCTGAACAAGGAGCGCCGTGGCGATTTCGGCGGTCATACGGTTCAGATCATCCCTCATATTACAAATGAAATCAAAGATCGTTTCTATCGCAATCCAGATGCAAAAGACGATGAGATTGCGATCATCGAAGTTGGCGGTACTGTCGGCGATATCGAGAGCCAGCCGTACATGGAAGCCATTCGTCAGTTTCAGTTGGATGTCGGACATGAGAATTGCATCATGATCCACGTCACACTGATTCCTTACTTAAAATCATCCGGCGAACTGAAGACAAAGCCGACACAGGCAAGTGTAAAAACTTGTCAGTCACTTGGTATCCAGCCGGATATCCTGGTTTGCCGTTCCGACCTTCCGTTAGACAAAGCAATTAAAGATAAGATTGCCAGCTTCTGTAACGTTCCTAGCGAATGTGTCATCCAGAATCTGGACGTGGATGTATTATATGAAGTGGTACTTGCTATGGAGCACGAGAAGCTTGCCGATGCGGCCTGCAAATGCCTCCATATCCCATGTCCAAAGCCAGATCTTGACGACTGGATCACCATGGTGGACAACTGGAAGCATCCGCAAAAGAAGGTACGTGTCGCTTTAGTTGGAAAATATGTCAGCCTGCACGACGCTTACATCTCTGTTGTAGAATCCCTGAAGCATGCCGGTGTCGCACATCGTGCGGATGTTGAGATCAAGTGGGTAGATTCCGAACTTGTAACAAAGGAAAATGTTGCAGAGATCTTAGGAGATGTATCCGGTATCTTAGTTCCAGGTGGTTTCGGCGACCGTGGTATCGAGGGTATGATCGAGGCAATTACCTATGCACGGGAGAACAAGATTCCATACCTTGGCTTATGTCTTGGTATGCAGCTTACCATCGTGGAATTCGTAAGAAATGTTGTCGGCTATCCGGATGCGAACAGCTCCGAGTTCAACCCTAGTTCCAGCCATCAGGTCATCCATATCATGCCTGACCAGAATGGTGTCACAGACTTAGGCGGAACACTAAGACTTGGTTCTTATCCTTGTGTACTTGATAAGAGTTCAAAAGCATACCAGTTATATGGTACGGACCACATCAACGAACGTCACAGACATCGTTATGAGGTAAACAACGATTATAGAAAGGTTCTGACCGATCACGGCATGCTCCTGTCTGGTTTATCTCCAGATGGTCATATCGTAGAAATGATCGAGCTTCCAGATCACCCTTGGTTTATCGGAACACAGGCGCATCCAGAGTTTAAGAGTCGTCCTAACAAAGCTCATCCATTATTCTTAGGATTTGTTGGCGCTGCGATTGCACATTCTGAGGAAGCATGATATACTAACTCCTGTCGGCAAACAGATTTGTGACACAAAAGAAAAAGAAAGGTTTTCACACCCCCTTATGAAGGCAGGAAAATTCATCAGAAAATATAACCACATATGGACACTACTCTACATCGTTTTCTACATGCCATGGTTTATGTGGCTGGAAAAGACAGTAACTACGGATTTTCATCTTGTATCGATGCCAATCGACTACAAGATTCCGTTCTGTGAATATTTTATTATTCCGTATTTTATGTGGTTTTTGTTCGTCCCGGCGATTGTCGGCTATGAATTTTTCTATTCCAAGAAAGAATATTATCAATGCTGTGCGTATCTGTTCAGCGGCATGACGATTTTCCTGATCATCTGCACCATCTGGCACAATGGTCTGGATCTGCGGCAGGATATCTCCTACAACAATAACCTGTGTGCAAAACTCGTCAAGATGCTGTATAAGACAGACACAAGCACGAACGTATTCCCAAGTCTGCACGTATTTAACACACTTGGTTGTCTCGTTGCCCTGTACAGGAGCAAGGGCATGAAAGATAAAACATGGATCAAGGTAATCGCAACAATCATCGGCATCCTGATCATCTTATCTACCATGTTTTTGAAGCAGCATTCCGTATGGGATGTCATCGGTGCATTTGCGCTGGCAGCAATCCTCTATCCGATTGTCTATGTAATCCCTTGGGGCAGAAAGAAACAATGATAAATAAAAAATTCCGAAGTCTGATATAAACAAACTTCGGAATTTTTTTATTTGTCTAATTAAATCCAAACAACTTCTGGAACAGACGATATCCGGTTCTTGCAAACCATCTGCCCGTTGGTCCGTGCAGATTGAATGTGATTCCAAACAACGTTGTTCGAAGCTCCTTGTATAATTCTGCATCCGTATCCTTCAGATACTTCCACAGCTCTTTTTTCTTCTTATACAGCTCCTTGTCCTTCGATACAACACAGATACTCGATGCAACACACATCATCATATCTAAGTACTGGAACAGGAAACGGTACATCTGTGGAGGGAGTTCTTTTCGATTCTCACTGAAAAACTGGATCAGCGTCCGATTGACAAGCATCTGCTGATCGATCCGCTTCATCATCGTCTTTTCATTGACCGACTGTCCTTCTCTGCCAATATAATAGTGATACAAGTCGACATTTAAGTACATCAGCTTCTTCACATGGATCATCGGTTCAAAGATATAGAGATTATCCACATAAAATGTATGCTTCGGAAGTTGCAGTCCGCAGTCCTTCAGCAGCTGTGTCCGGTAAATCACCGAATGCATCAATACATACTGAAACTTGTTGAACCGAATCCGGCTGTCTTCCCAGCTTATGATCCGTTTCTCCGGCAAAGCACCATGATAACGCATGACACGCTTCTTCCGGCGTTCCACCTTATCATAGATATAGTTGGAGAGCAGGACATCTAAATCCTTCTCATCTTCCACAAGCTTCTTCAAGACCTTCAACACCTGCTTATAGGCTTCTTTATCAAGCCAGTCATCACTGTCAACGACCTTGAAATAGACTCCGGTTGCATGAGCGATACCGGTATTCACCGCATCGCCATGCCCACCATTTTCTTTATGAATTGCCTTTACGATCGTCGGATATTTCTCCGCATAGGCATCTGCGATCTTCGCGGTGTCGTCTGTAGATCCATCATCCACAATCAGTATTTCTACCAGTTCGCCACCAAGCAATGCGTGATCCACGCACTTCTTCATATAGTCCTGCGAATTATAGCAGGGAATTGTGATGGTTAATATTTTTTTATTCATAAATTATTTGATTACCTTAATCCAGCCTTCTGGTGCCTCGATACGTCCCATCTGGATACCTGTCAGAGCGTCATACAGCTTCTTTGTATATGGTCCCATCTCTTCCATTCCACTTGGGAAGCAGATTTCCTTGCCGTGGTCGTTAATCTTTCCAACTGGAGAGATAACTGCAGCTGTACCACACAGACCACACTCTGCGAAATCCTTAACCTCATCGAAGTAAACCTCTCTGTGCTCCACCTTCATGCCAAGGTACTTCTCCGCAACTACCATCAATGAACGACGTGTGATAGAAGGAAGGATACTGTCTGACTTTGGTGTTACCAATGTGCCATCCTTTGTAACGAAGATGAAGTTTGCTCCACCTGTCTCCTCTACCTTTGTACGTGTTGCAGCATCCAGATACATATTCTCAGCGAAGCCCTGATTATGTGCATCTACGATTGGATATAAGCTCATAGCGTAGTTCAATCCAGCCTTGATATGACCTGTTCCATGAGGTGCTGCACGGTCATAATCACTGACACGGATTACGATTGGCTTTGCACCGCCCTTGAAGTAAGGACCAACTGGTGTACAGAATACACGGAACTGATACTCATCCGCTGGCTTTACACCGATAACCGGGTTGCTGCCGAACATATATGGACGGATGTACAGGGTTGCACCGGAACCATATGGTGGTACCCAGTCAATATTCGCCTCTACTGTCTTTACGACTGCATCAACCCACTTATCCTCCGGATATACAGGCATCTCCAGACGCTTGCAGGAATCTGCCATACGGGATGCATTTAAGTCAGGACGGAAAATCACGATCTGTCCCTTCTCTGTTGTATATGCTTTCAAACCTTCAAAACAGGTCTGTGCATACTGAAGAACTCCGGCACACTCACTCAGATTAACTGTTGCATCCTCGGTCAGTACACCATCATCCCATGCACCGTTCTTATAGTTTGATACGAAACGCTTGTCTGTCTGCACATAGCCAAAGCCGAGTGAAGACCAATCAATATTTTTGCTCATGATTTATTACTTCCTTTCCCTCATGCGTATTATCTGCCCTTTATTTTACCACTCATATGTAATTATGCAAGCAGAAAATAACATAATCGAGCGTTTTCACTTGTTTTTACTGTTCAATATACTTATTATATTATTTTTTGATTGCGATTGCTTCGATTTCAATCTTCACATCCTTTGGAAGTCTTGCAACCTCTACGCACGAACGTGCCGGACAGTCCTTCTCAAAAAATGTCGCATATACTTCATTTACTGCTGCAAAATCATTCATATCCTTGATGAATACCGTTGTCTTTATCACATGGTCTGCATCGCTGCCTGCCTCATTCAACAGCGCGATCAGGTTTCCGATTGCCTGTTTTGCCTGTGCCTTAACATCGCCTGTCTCAAGCTCGCCCGTTTCTGGAATGATTGGAATCATACCTGATGTATAAATCATATCTCCAACTGCAATTGCCTGTGAATATGGTCCGATTGCGGCTGGTGCCTTTGGTGTCTGAATCACTGTCTTCATAATATAAGTACCTCCTATAAATGTTATCTAATCAACGAGTTCGATTGTCTTCTCCGTAATGCGGATCTTTCCCTCTTTTAAGAGACGTCCACAGGCGCGCTTAAACGCGTTTTTACTGAGTCCGAACTCCTTCTTGATTATATCCTTATCTGCCTTATCTGTAAACGGCAAAACGCCCTTATAACTCTTTATAACGGCATATACCATCTCACTGTCCTCTTCCATCTGCGCATACGCAAACTTCCGCAACGCGAGATCTGCCTTTCCATCCGGACGGATCTTTACGATTCTGCCATGTACTTCATCGCCGACCCGCACTGGCGCATACAATTCACTTGTATAGATGAGTCCCGGATATTTGTCGTCAATTGCCACAAATGCGCCAAAATCCTTCTTGAACTCATACACGGTTCCAACGAAATCCTGTCCTTCTTCGTAGCCTTCGATTGGCTGCAATTCTTTTCCTATCTTCATTGACACTGCCAGACGTCCGGATTTATCCACATACATCCGCACCAGATAGGACTTTCCAGCCTCCACCTTCGCCGTCTGTTCTTTAAATGGAAGCAGCACGTCACGTTCCAGCCCCCAGTCCATAAATGCACCTAAGCTTGTCACGCTCTTCACCTGCAGCTTCTTTACCTCACCGACTGTAATCAATGGTGTATTCGTTGTTGCAATGATTCGGTCCTGTGAATCACGATAAATAAAGACGCGCAGGGATGCGCCGGCTTTCACACCCTCCGGCACCTGTTTTCTCGGAAGCAGCACCGTCTCTGCCGTCGAGCTGTCCTCTTCACCAAGGTATATACCAAAGTCTTTCGAACGAATGACTTTCAGATCATTCCATTTTCCAATTTCTATCATTTTCTCCTACTTTCTAAAAAATAGACCACAAACATGCGTGGTCTATTTTTTCTTGTCCTTATTCAACTTCAAAACTTTATTCTTTATAAATGATGCCTCTGTATCATCCGCTTTCTGGAAGCCCAGATTTTCCAATACATCCTGTGAATTGGTAAGTGAGAACACAGACATGCCCTTCTCATTCATCTTTTCCTTATAGCCATTGAATACATCCACAATCGCATACGTATCCTTTGTTCTGCGATCCGGACTTGCAATCACGTTTCGGATGCACCATGAATTAAACTCACTGCCCTTCTCTGGCACCTGTACATCGTCGCCCTTGACTTTCTTCACATATATGCTTTCTGTATCACAAATGGCCCACGGAACCACATATATTACGCTGCTCATACTTACTTCCTTTCAAATGGTTGTTCACTACGCAATCGATTTACAAAAATCTTTGTTTTCTCCTAGCGTTCAACGTAAGCAATCATATAGTATTTGTTTCCGTTTGTCAAACAATTATTTATCCAATTCCTGACAAGTAGGCGGAATTGTAGTATGTTTCAACTTTTTGTAAATTTTTTTCAAAAAAGGCTTGCAATTTCAAAAGACATGTAATATAATACCATCTTGTGAGACACAAAAGAGTCTCCAAACTTCATAATGATGGGCTATCGCCAAATGGTAAGGCACTGGACTCTGACTCCAGCATTTTCCAGGTTCGAATCCTGGTAGCCCAGTTCATAAGACGGTCGAGGTTCGATCGTCTTTTTATTTTCTGCTTTGGAATGCGAGCCATTTAATATATTTTAAGGATGCAACATACAACGTAATTCTCCGCAGACCCGCTCTCGCTCACTTCCGCACATAGCAGACACTAAACTCGCAAAGTATCAATTCTACGAATTGTCACTTTCCTCGTTAAGTGCTGATGTGCTCCAATGGTCTGCTTGAGAATTCGTTGATATGTTGCATCCTTATTTACATTTTGATGGCTCGCATATTAACTATAAAATTATAGATTGAAACTTCCGTCTTATCTGCCTTATTTATACGAAAAAAAGCTTCCCAATAAATTGGAAAGCTTTAAGTTATGCGGCCGAGAAGATTCGAACTCCCGACACCTTGGTCCGTAGCCAAGTGCTCTATCCAGCTGAGCTACGACCGCATCTGTGTTGTGTCTCACAACAGATGATATTCTATCGTAGTTTCAACTAAATGTCAAGCGATTTCTTAACAAAATTGAATTCAAATTTCAAATTTCAAAATCCTCAAAAGTCCAAACGTACAAACCTGGATGTCTCCATAAGATCGGCATAACCGACCATCTCAAAAACGGATGCAGGAATCCAGCCTGTATTCCACGGTACAATCCCCCTCCGCACACACAGAAATCCAATAATCATCCATCCGAAGCATAAAATACCGGTACGATGTACCAATGACGGTTTTCTGCACCGGATCGATTTCAAAGGAATTGAGCGGCACACTGATTCCATCGCCTGTAAGCTTCAGATATGCCTCTTTCATCGTCCATAGATAGAAGAACCGCTCTGCACACAAACTGTCATCCGGCTCGAACCCCAATTTCTCCGCCACCTCACCAGGCGCACCTGCCGTCTCCTGAGATACCACCTCTTTTTGTCCGGATACATAAGCATACTCCCGCTCGGTAAAGCAACGTCTGGCAACACGCAGATTATCCTTTTCCCGGATCTGCTCGATATCGACCCCCAGGGGCACATCACCGTGCGCCAGCACGACATAATCACCCGCATGGGAGAGATTGAAATAAAACGCTGGATGTCCCTGTACCGTTGGCTTTCCATTCTCGTTTTTTTCAAGCACCAATGCCTGTGGGGAGATACCAAGCTTTTCTTCTACAAGTGTCTGCAACAATAAACCTGCTACGATCGATGTATATGCTGGTTCCCGCCTACGAAAAGCCAATACCCGGGACTTTCGTTCCGGGTATAAGCGTTCAACCAATTCATCAAAATGTTGTTCTAAGTATTCACGATTTACTTTTACAACCGATACATGAATCTTTGTCATATTATTTATCTTCCAGTTCTGCAAGAATACGGAAGAGAATGCTGATTTCCTTCTCCTTTGCTGCATCGAGGTATGTCTTGAATCTGACTGAAGACTCAATCTCACCTGTGATAGAAATACGGACAAGCAGGTTACGAGCGGTCAGCATATTACGAACAACCGTCTGGTACTCATTGATCGTATCCTCATTGTATTTCAGGAATCCGTGATTCATCAGATACTTAATACGCTCTAACATCAAAACCTTATGGTCATACATTACATGCAATGCACGGATATCGAAATCTGGCTCCTCTGCATGCAGCTGCTTCTCGATCTGTGCAAGCACCTTGTCATAAACCTTGATACCAAATGTTGTATCATCAAAACGGTTACGAAGCATACGGAAATGATCCTTTGTATCCTGAGAATTCAGGTACTCACTGATTGTCTGCTTAATCAGCTCGATATCCACTTCATAGATTGGATGCTCAGTGTTCTTCATAACAACATACAATCCACGGCCACCCTTGTGATCATCCTTAAATACATGGTCATCCTGCTCTGTGATAACTTCATAGCCACGCTCCAGATCAGAGAAGCTGACTGTGTTATATGAATAATGATCCTGGAATGTGAAGTCTCCTACATAGAATACTTCCTCGTCACGGTTGTATCCATAGATGAATAACTCATGAGGGAACTTGTAATCTACCTCTGCATCACACAAAATCTTTGCCTCATCAAATACGCCATATACATATCCATTCAGGTCGATAGTCTTGATAATGAAATCAATGATGTTTCCACAATAGCTCTGAATCTGCTCTTTCGTAAGAAGTGAGAACATCAGGTATGGACACTGCTTCAATGCGCTGCTTCCTGGCATCATATCTGCGAGAAGCATATCATCGCCTGTGAAGATCTCCTGAATGTTGTAGCAACGAAGCTGAATGTAGTTGCTGAAAATCCATTTCTTTGCATTCTCATCATCTGAGAGAATGGAAAACAGTGTTGCATGCCACTGCCAAGATGTAATCATTGGATATGTTACTGGTAATTTTTTCATATCTGCCATTTTACTGTTCCTCCCAATCTATGCTAATTTTTCCGCTATCACTGCTGCAATATCGCTGAACGAATCGTAATCGCTGAGTGCAAGCTCATAATCGGTAAATGAAATATCAAACTTGCTTTCTGCTGCTACGAGCAGGCGAATCAAAGATACGGAATTCACGCCATATTCGTTTACCATATTTGCATGCATATCTACCTCATCCAATTCCGGTAACACATCATGAATCACTTCCGTAAGTTTCGTTACAATCTGTTCCTTTTCCATTGTCTGTACCCCCTTGGTATAAATTACTTTCTCGATGTCTCAAGTACTTTAATTTTACTATTATTGCGTCTGAAAAGCAAGAAAAAAAGAGTGCGCATGCACTCCGTGTCGGAATCCATTCACACTCTTTTCTCTGTTACGGCTAAATCTTAGTACTTTGTAACGTTCAGCTTTACGCCAGGACCCATTGTAGAAGCTACTACTAAGCTCTTAATGTACTGTCCCTTTGCTGCTGCAGGCTTAGCCTTAACAACTGCATCTATTAAAGTCTGGAAGTTGTCTGTTAACTGCTCCTCTGTGAAAGAAGCCTTTCCAATTGGCACGTGGATAATGTTTGACTTATCAAGTCTGTACTCAATCTTACCAGCCTTAATATCGTTGATTGCCTTTGTTACGTCCATAGTAACTGTACCAGCCTTTGGATTTGGCATCAAGCCCTTTGGTCCAAGGACACGTCCAAGACGTCCAACAACACCCATCATATCTGGTGTAGCAACAACAACATCAAAATCCAACCAGCCTTCGTTCTGGATCTTTGGTACAAGCTCATCTCCACCTGCGTAATCAGCGCCTGCTGCAAGAGCCTCGTCTACCTTGTTACCCTTAGCAAATACGAGAACCTTTACAGTCTTACCTGTTCCGTGAGGAAGAACAACTGCACCACGAACCTGCTGGTCTGCATGACGACCATCTACGCCCAAACGGAAGTGAGCTTCGATTGTCTCATCAAACTTTGCGCTAGCTGTTTTCTTAACGAGTGCAACAGCCTCTTCTAAGTCATATGTTTTTGTCTTTTCAATAAGCTTTGCAGCTTCTGAATATCTCTTACCTGTTTTCATTCAAATAAACCTCCTGTAGTTTTTGCGGGAGCGACCCTCCTACGATTATTTCTTATTAGTCCTCAACTTCGATTCCCATAGAACGAGCTGTACCAGCGATCATGCTCATAGCAGCCTCAAGGCTTGCTGCATTCAGGTCTGGCATCTTCAGCTCAGCGATCTCCTGAACCTTAGCCTTAGAAATCTTTGCAACCTTTGTCTTGTTCGGTGCTGCAGATGCTGACTTAAGGCCGCACGCCTTCTTAAGCAGTACTGCTGCCGGTGGAGTCTTAGTTACAAAGCTGAAACTCTTATCTGCATAAACTGTGATAACAACAGGGATGATCATATCGCCCTGATCAGCAGTTCTTGCGTTAAACTCCTTTGTGAACTGTACAATGTTTACACCGTGCTGTCCAAGTGCAGGACCAACAGGTGGTGCAGGTGTTGCCTTTCCTGCAGGAATCTGTAATTTAATATATCCTTCTACTTTCTTAGCCATTATAGCTACCTCCTAAACCTCTTACATCTTCTGGATATCTCCAAATCCAATCTCAACAGATGTAGCACGTCCGAAAATGTCAACGTCAATGGTTACGGTTCTCTTGCTCTCGTTAATTGCCTTAACAACAGCAACATTGCCTTCCCAAGCTCCGGTAATAACCTTGATCTGATCGCCAACTTCCACATCAATGTGAACCACTGGTGCCTCAGTCACGATACCCATCGCACGCATCTCGCGCTCTGTCAAAGGAACCGGCTTGGATTCCGGACCTACAAATCCTGTAACACCCCGTGTGTTACGAACTACATACCATGTAACATCGTTCATATACATATGAACCAGAACATAACCCGGAAACAACTTTCTCTGAACTGTCTTTTTCGCGCCTGTCTTTGTTGTCTCAATTACCTCCTGAACCGGTACGGTTACCTCAAGGATTTGCTCTTGAAGCTTTCTGTTTTCAACAGTCTTCTCGATATCATTTTTCACCTTGTTCTCATAACCTGAGTAGGTATGAGCTACATACCATCTTGCCTCACCATCGGTCGGAATTCCGCTTTCTGGTGTTCCAGATGTTGCAGCTTCGTTTTCGAATAGTTCTGACATACATTCACCTACCTAACCAACAATATAAGTTAAACCGATCTGTAACAGGTAATCCACACCTGCAATGATAAATCCGAGAATTACGGAAATCACGATTACAGCCGCAGACTGTCTCACGAGCTTGTCCTTTGTCGGCCAAGTGATCTTGCCGAACTCTGCTTTCAGCTCCTGAAACCAGCTTCTCTTCAAGGAAGGTGAAGAAGTCTCTTCTTTTTTTGACATAGACTACTCCTCCGATTACTTTGTTTCCTTGTGCATCGTGTGCTTCTTACAGAACTTACAATACTTCTTTGTTTCCATTCTGTCTGGATGCGTTTTCTTATCCTTTGTCATATTGTAATTACGCTGTTTACAATCCTGACATGCCAATGTAATTTTTACACGCACAACTGTCCACCTCCATATTTATTTTTTCACAGATGACATCTTAGAATCCTCTTTTTTCTTGCAAAAAAAAAGGACCTCTTCCATCGCAAGCTTTAGAATAACAAAACCTGCATATAAAGTCAAGGAAAAAGTTGAATTTTTACGATATTTATAATATATTTAATTATAACAAAACCATTATATTGGGAAAGGAGGCCTTCTTATATGAATATATCACAAGTGTACAATTATTTAAACCATGATCTTGTACCGAAGCGTCGCACACGCACGCACAAGGCTTCCGAACTCAAAGCGGTTTACAACAGTATTTCCAAATACAATCAGTCATCCCCGCTCTATCTGGTTTCCCTCTCGGAATCGAGACAGGAGCATATGATTGATATCAAGGAACAGGCGCTAACCCTGCGTGACATCACCGACCAATTGGCGAATCCAGACAGTGAGCTTTACACAAAGAAGCAGATCTTCACAGATAATCCAGATGCGGTATCTGGTTCTTTCCGTGCACATGCGTCTGGCGAACTCCCGGATCATATGACTCTGCAGATCGACCAGCTTGCCAACGAGCAGGTAAATGTCGGCACTTACCTTGATTCCGACGGCACGGCACTTGCACCGGGCAGCTACAGCTTCTCCATGCAGACGATACATGGCAATCTCCCATTTACATTGTCTGTTTCCGGTGCTGATACAAACCTGTCTTTGCAGGAACAGCTTGCCGATCAGATCAACCGCAGGCATATTGATGTACGCGCTTCTATTATAAAGGAAGGAAATACGAGTGCACTTATGCTCGCTTCTGCGGATACAGGTACGCCAGAGACCGTTTCTTCCTTATATTTTACATTTGATAAAAAACAGGGTGCCGAAGTAGTTGATACTTTCGGACTCAATCAGATACAGACCTATCCGGAAAATGCGCGATTTTACATCAACGATCTGGTGCATTCCTCAACCTCCAATCATATCTCGATCAATCAAGTTGCGGAATTTGATTTTCATAAGGTCACAGATACACCAGTAAATGTGCAGTTCACACCGGACAAAAGCCTACTTGTTGATCAAATGACAAATTTCACTGATGCATACAATCAGTTAGTTACCCTCTCCGAGGAGGGCGAGCCAACCTCGATCGGAAGCCGCAACCTCTATCACGATATCTCTGGTATTGTCACACGTCATGAGGAACAGCTTGCCTCCATCGGCATTACCATTGGCGAGGATCATCGCATGCAGTTTGATGTTGCACAGGCAAACGGCATTTCGTACGATACATTAAATACACTGTTTGGAGAAAATTCCAGCCTTCGGGCAGATATCGGAAAGACAGTGAATCGTCTGACCTTAGATCCGCTCGCTTACATCGACCGCCTGATCGTGACATATCCGAACGCAAAAGAAAAACAGACCGCAACCTATACGCAGTCTGTTTACAGTGGTCTGATGTATAACAATTATGCATAATATTTTCTATTTAAAAAGCAGCACGCAGATGCCTGCAAGAATCAGCAAATGCAGCGGATAGAATATGTAAAATACCCATTTTAATTTCAACCCGCGTTTTCCATTGTAAAAATGGACAATGCCTGCATCCACAAGTGTGCATAATTCTGACATATTTAATACTGATAATACAACACAAGGAGCTGCCATCCGCAGTTCCTTTTTTTGATTCCGGAATCCATATGCCGTACAGATCGCCAGGACGCCAATCGCACCATAATCAGTATGCAACGCATATGCAAGTGCTGCCCCAAGCGCAGTCACACCAACGATCAGAATCGTTTTCAAAATCGTATCTATTTGCAGGACTCGCAGTCCCTCCAATACCGTCAGCACAATCATGCCGATTGCCAGTGTAAAGAATACATTCTGGCTGGTAAATTCCAATACATGCCCTTTCAAGATGCTATTCGTCGACAGATTCACTGCCAGATCAAACGGAATCTCCGAAATAATCGCAAAAAGCAGCAGTCGTCCAATATAGAGAAACCGGTTATGTGTATACTGAAATCCCTCTAGCAACAGAAAAATAAAAATGGGAAATGCCAATCTGCCAATGCCACGCAGAACATAATACAGGATAACCATCCCTGTCATACGCACATTTCCAAATGCATCAAAATTATCCGAATTTCGCTGGACAAGCTGTAACACAATGGTTGCCCCAATGTGATCAATCAGCATCGTGATCATAGCAATGATCTTGAGCGTACTGCCTGTAATTCCCGTGCGTATATCCTCTGTTTTTTCTGCCTGCATCGTCTGTTCCAATCTACCAGTCTCCCTCTTCTTTCATTGTGCGCACATTCGTCATCCTGTTCTGCGGCAGTTACGCTTTCATCTCCTGAAACACTCTGGCAGCCACTTCCGGAAGGTCACTGAACTTCTCGATTTCTGCAACTTCTGTATTGATCGTTCCAAATCCATATTTTGCGTGAATGAAGGTCGCCCCCGCCTGCATTGTCGCATCATAATCGCCCTGGATATCCCCGACATAGATGGTCTGCTCCAGTCCATTTCGCTCCATCACAAGACGGATGTTATCCCCCTTGCTCTTCTCGTTATTTCCATAACATTCAATATCTTCAAAATACTGCCCGAAATTATAGTAGTCTAAAAACGCCTCGATATAACCACTCTGACAGTTGCTTACGATATAGAGATGATATTGTTCCTTGAGCTTTTTCAGTGTATTCTCCAACTCCGGGTAAAGTTTTCCTCCGTTTCTGCGGAGATACTCATTCTCCCAGTCACCGCATTTTCCAACCAGAGATTTCTGTTCCGCCGAAGTAAGCTCCGGGAAAAAAATATCTCCTATCACGTCCATTGTTTTGCCCATCACCCGCTTGATATCCTGCTCGGTAACTGCCATATCTTTCTTATACTCGTTTTGAATCACCTGTGTCCATGATTTTGCGACTCCATCCGCAGAATCCCACAATGTGCCATCCATGTCAAATATGATACCCTGTTTCATCGTAAGTCTCCTTTATATTAAAATTTATACCTTATTTATTCCCAGAATTATTTTCTGCATACAACATGTACCATCCGCATGATCTGCATCATCGAATACCGCATGCCAAATATGTTTGTGCGTTACTGTGCCATGCTCTGTGTCTTCAACCGCCTGCTTATCCTACGACGCACAATCACAAAGCAGACCACGTGTGCGCAGATCGTGATGATCCAGCTTACCGGATAGGTCAGATACAGCGACTGCGGTGTATGGAACTGCTCGTATATGCGGAAAAATGTAAATATCCACAACAGTCGGAGTCCGCACGCACCAATCAGAGATACGATCGTCGGCATCACGGAATATCCAAGTCCGCGCAGCGAGCCAACCATGACATCCATAATACCACACAGCGCATAAACTGTACATATAATCTTCAGACGATTCATACCAGCCGCTTTCACAGCCGCACTTCTCGTATAAAATCCAAGCAGATCCGGTCCGAAGAATACCGCCAGATTGCCAAGCACCAGTCCAGTCACGATCACACATGCCTGTGCCGTAAATAAAATTTTATTCACACGCTCGTATTTGCCCGCGCCGACATTCTGGCTCGTGAAGCTGATCGTACCCTGATAAAATGAGTTCATCGATACATACACAAAGCCCTCGATATTGCTAGCCGCAGAATTCCCGGCAACGACCGTCGATCCAAAAGAATTGACAGACGACTGGATAATGACATTTGATATCGCAAAAATCACGCCCTGCAGACTCGCCGGGAGTCCGATCCGCAGAATCTCTGCAAACCGCTTCGGATGAATGCGAAGCTTTGATGGCGTCAGACGGATACTGCCCTTCTCCTTCATCATACAGCGGATGACCAGACTGGCAGAGATCGTCTCAGAAATAACCGTCGCCAGTGCAACACCTGCCACGCTCATACGGAACACGATTACAAAAAGCAGGTTCAGTCCAATATTGATAACACCTGCCGCCGACAGGTAGTAAAGTGGTCGTTTCGTATCTCCAACCGCACGCAGGATGGCACTGCCGAAGTTATATACCATCATGGATGTCATACCTATAAAATAAATGCGCAGATATGTTGTCGCAAGCGGAAGTACATCCTCTGGTGTCTGCATCCAGATCAGAATCTGTCTCGCTCCGATACAACCGATCACAGTCAGAATGATGCCGCTGAAAACACTCAAAAGCATCGCCGTATGTACGGTATCGCTGACATCTTCCTCTGCCTTCGCACCATAGAACCGCGCCACCAGTACATTTGCACCAATTGACAGTCCCAGGAAAAAGTTCGTCAACAGATTGATGAGCGCTGTGTTGCTTCCGACTGCTGCAAGCGCCGTATCCCCTGCAAAGTTTCCAACAACGATGATATCAGCCGCATTGAATAAAAGCTGCAGCACGCTCGAACACATCAGTGGCAGCGTGAACGCCAGCAGCTTCGGCAGGATGGCACCGTTGCACATATCAATCTCATATTTTTTCTTACTTTTCGTCTCTCCGGACACGATGTTTCGCCTCCATTACTGTAGATTTCCATTTTCAATATTCGGCTTCAGGAAATTATCGTATGCATAATCCCACAACGTCTTCGAACCTTCCGGCGTGATCTCGTTGCGCTTCATTACCTGTTCCGCACGCACGCCCCGGTCTTTCCAGTCAAAGCCACCTGTACTTGCAGTGAGCATCATCGGCTGCAGGTTATCCATCGCGCGTGCAAACTTCGCTTCCGGCGTCTCCTTCGCCTCGAACTCCAGCCAGATATCATACAGTTTCTTCGCCTGATCCGCTGGAAGCAGATTGTAGATGCGGTCTGCCGCTTTCTTCTCCCGCGCTTCCTGCGTCTTCTTGCCTTCCTCATCATAGGCGTAAGTGTCGCCCGCATCGATTTCCACCAGATCGTGGATTAAGAGCATCGTGACTGTCCGCAGCACGTCAATCTTCTCATTTGCATATTCGGAAAGCAGAATCGTCATAATTGCCATATGCCATGCGTGTTCTGCATCATTTTCCCGACGCTTTCCATCAGTTAACTTCGTCATCCGGGTAATAAATTTCTCTTTGTCAATCTCCCGGATGAAATCCATCTGTTTGTCTAATCGTTCGTTCATTTTACGTTCACTCCATTTTTATATAAATGAAAAACATGGCTGGACTTTCGCTCCCTCCATGTTTTTATTTTCGCTTTATGATTCTTTGGTTCTTCCGCTTGTGAACAGCACAACTGCTGCAATCAGATCAATAATACCCTCTGCCAGATAAAACCAATGATGTCCCTGAATATTCGGGATGATATGTATCACGCTCATCAACGCCAGATACGCGCCGGTCACATAATTCATATATGGCACGCCCTTGATGATCAGGAATGCGAGTACACCACTGATTAGCAGCGTCACAATATTTCCAACCGAAAATCCCAATATCAGATTGACAATTCCCTTTACGATCATGTATGCCCCGATCAGAGACATCCACTTTCCGCCTGTCTGTTCCATATCTACACCTCATTTATTTGCTTTTCAACAATACTTCTCTATGAGTGTAACACTTTGATTGGAATAACTCAAATGTTTTCTGTTAAATCTGTCTATGCTTACCACATACCCTCAAACATATTTATGTATGCACAAACGTCAGAATAAACTGCGTATAGCAGCCAAGCTCGCTTCGTACCGAGATCTTACCACCCATGCCCTCGACGATGGATTTCGTCAGGGAAAGACCGATTCCGACACTGTTCGGATTGACCGCTTTGTTGATACGATAGAAGCGTTTGAATATATTTTTCAGTTCAGACTCCGCGATGCCGCAGCCCTCATCCTTCACATAAATGCGCGTGTACATCGGATTGTCTTCCGTCCAGATATGGATCGTCGTCTGCTCGCTGGAATAGTCTGATGCATTTTTCAACAGGTTGATGATTGCTTCCGTCAGCCAGTCTCCATCGCAAACAAGCATCTGTTTCTCATCGATCTGCACATCAATCTGCTGGCCGCGTTTTTCCGTCAGATATGCAACACTCTCCTTCGCCTGCGCCACAATCGCATATAGACTGCATGGATGCTTCTCAAACTGGATTGCGCCCGCCTCGATACGCGCAAGCTTCAACATGGACAGCACCATCCATTCCATACGGCTGACCTGATTCTTCGATTCCAAAAGCATCTGCTTCTGTTTGCCTGCATCCGGCACTCGTCCATCATACAGAAGATCCAGGAATACCGTGAGCGATGCAAGCGGTGTCTTCAACTGATGGGAAATATCCGACATGATATCCCGCAGAAAGATCTTCTCCTCCTGCTCTTTGCGGTTACTCTCCTTTAACGCCTGCACCAGCTTGTACAGATTCGTATATAGTTCTCCAAGCTCGCCCTGCTTATATGGTTCTGCCGGAACCTGCTCCGGTGCTTCGAGAATCTGATTCATGATCTCGACGATTGCCCGCAACTCCCGGCTCACAGTGCCGATCGAACGACGCCCTGCCACATAAGCACTTCCAAGCAGCAGACAGCCAAGTAACAGCGTCACCCACAACTGCCAGCCGCGCAGCCACAAAACCAATGCAGCAAAAACAACGTAAAAAATGTACGCAATTCCGCCGTATATGAAAAATCGTTTATGAAATTGTTGTAATTCGTAACTTTTTGCCTGCATATTTATATTTTTACAATCGCTTCCGAACTCAATCATCCACATGTATACTCGCGATCACTTCCGGAACCGGTACCCCATTCTACGCACCGTCTCAATATAAGCTCCATCTTCCCCTAATTTCTGTCGAAGCCGTTTGATATAGACCGAAAGTGTATTGTCCTCGAAAAACTCTCCATCAATATCATAGATCTGTTCCATGATCGCACTCCGACTGATCACCTGTCCACGATGCTGCAATAAAAATCGCAACAACCGCAGCTCGCTCGTCGTACAATCAAGCTTCTCTCCATGCTGTGTCAGAACAAATGCTTCGCCGTCGAAGGCCGTATTTCCAAATGTCACAACACGATTGCTATTTTCTTGACTCGTCTGCCGTGCCTGCGTATAACGCCGGATATTCACTGCTACCCGCGCCAGCAATTCCTTCACACGATACGGTTTCGTCACATAATCATCCGCCCCAATCTCCAGCCCTTGAACAATATTTGCTTCCTCTGCAACCGCCGTCAGAAATATAATCGGGACATCGCTGTTCTTCTCCCGAAGTTCCTTGCAAAACTCAAATCCAGTTCCATCCGGCAGCATCACATCCAACAGCACAAGGTCGATGCTATCGTCGAATTTTTCACGTGCCTGTGCCAGATTTCCTGCGGTTGCCACCGCATAGCCTTCCGAAGTAAGCGCATATTCCGTTCCCATTGCGAGGGCAAAATCGTCCTCCACCATCAATATCTTATGTGCCATAATCCCCGATTCCTTCTATATTACTTGGTATTCTTACGCTTATTATACCATCAATATGAAAAAGACGCACCACCATTTCAGATGATACGTCACATTTCTTATTTATCAATCTCTCCGCATCGCTGTAAGCGGTGAAAGCTTTGCCGCCCATCGTGATGGGAAATAACCTGCAATTGTTCCAAGCAGCATCGCCATTCCGACTGCTGATAATGCAAGCTTTGGCGTAATCACAGCAATCTTCGTACCTGCTTCTAAAAGCAATACAGATACTGCGATTCGGTTGATAATCTTCCCAAAAAGCAGTGACAATACCACGCCACACGCACCACCAACAAGTCCGTAAATACCTGCTTCCAGCAAGATCATTGCCATCAATTCCCGCTTCTCACAGCCGAGTACCTTCAATGTTCCAATCTCCGCAACCCGGTCATAAACAGCGGTTGTCATTGTGTTGCTGATACCGATTGCTGCAACAAGGAACGAAATAAGTCCGATGCCACCCAGCAACAACTCCAGCATTCGTACTGTACGCATCGCTGTATCACGGTACTCCTTCATATTCGTTGTCTGATATCCCATATCCTGTAATTTCTTGACAACAAACTCAACGTCTTCCATCTTACCGACTTCGACAACCACGCTTGAATACACCCACGAGGTGTATGCATTTCCGTTCTTGTCGAGTGGCTGCCCAAGCACATTTCCCTGTGCTGCATGTTTCTTCAGATATGCGCGCAGCACATCAATATCGCAATAAATGCTCTGCGACTGCTCACTGAACTCGTCTGCGTCCCCCTGCATCACTCCCGCGATCGTCAGCCGATCTGTGATTCCATTTTCATCAAGTCCCAGTGAAACCTTCGCCTTCTCGCCAATCCATGCGTTCAGGTCGCCTTTTCCGTCTTGGTAGCTGGTCATAGATCCTTCGTGGAAGAACATGTAACCCAGCGCATTTCCGATCACCAGCTCTGGTTTCCGCGCATGCTCCGACAGGCTGGATGTATCGGTCAGCGCGATTGCTGATAACTGCTCCGATGGGATACCAACCAGATTCGTATACGCGGTATATTGACCGACCTGAATATTCGTAAATACTTCATAGCGCGGATAGACATTCGCAACCTTGTCGAGCTTTGCAAGCTTCTCTATGGTATGGTCGGTCAGAAGCATTTTCTTGTTCTGGTTGTTCTCCGGTGTCTGCACGGTGATCTGCCGAATCGAAGCATCATCACCATAGCCTTGCAGGAGTTCCCGCTTCACGCCCATTCCGAGCGACAGCAAAGAGACAACTGCTACCACACCGATCATCACGCCAAGGAAAGTCAGGATGGTTCGCACCCTTCTACGCTTGATATTTTGAATTGTTAAATGCATGATAAATTTCATGGATTCCTCCTTTTCGCAAATCCATATAGTTTATCGTGAGTTGTTCAGAAATACAATTCTATGCAGACACACTCTCGCTCACTTCATCACGCAATGGTACTAAACTCACGTCAAACAAGTTTGCCGTTCGCTAAGTGCCAGCGTGCTTCAATGGTCTGCTTTAGAATATGTATTTCTGAACAACTCAATTTACACTTTTGGGGATTTGCGATTTCTCCATTTCACCTTATCGTGAACGTTTTTTGTTAATAGTTACACCCACGAATACACCGACTGCAAGCACGCAGGCGCAAATCAGGAGAATCTGCCATGTGACAGGTCCGGTCTTCTCCGGTGCTTCCTTCAAGACCTCCAGATCTTCGTAATCGACCGTCTCAATGTAGAAGGATACATCCACTTTTTCTTCGTGCTTATTGCCATTCCGGTCTTCGTAGGTCACAATGATCCAATCCTCCGGTTTTGCCATCTCTTCAAAATCAGTTACCATGACTGCCTTTGCCAGAAGATCTACGTTGCCGCTTTTTCCTGTGTCAATATTGCCGATGTATGTCTCCTGCTTCTCCACGTGTTTTCCTTCCACGCGGGCATTTACATTGTAGAGCATGCCCTCGCCGAGGTTGTTGACCTGCGCGGTAATCTCCACCTCGTCACCGACCTTCGCATCATCTGTCATAACATCTGTCACAGATATGCGCTGCTTCAGATATACTGGCAGATACAACGTATCCTCCATCTCAAATGCCTCGCCGGAAGTATTCTCGTACCCCATCTTCACAGAAAGCTTGTACGTCTTCTCTGCAAGTCCCGCTGCCGCCTGCATGGAAAATGTCTGCTCACTGGTTTCATTTCCAGCAATCTCTGCCACATAAGCACTTCCTGTTCCAGTAACCGGGATGATCTCGCCACCTTCCGAAGCGACTGTCACTTTCATATTTTTGACTTTGTTCTTGGAAGTATTCAGAATCTCCAGAGTCAGATTAAAATTATCTCCGGAATAGATCGTCGCGGCTGATACTTTGTAACCGGAAACCAATACCTTCGGTGTCGCCGCCTGTGCGGAATACGGACATACAGTTGCAGCTACACTCAAAACCACCAGAATAGCAAGGATAATCTCTCTTAAATGGTGATTTCTTCTTTGATGTTTGCTTTGTTGATTTTTCCATCCTGACTTATTTGCCATCATTTTCTCTCCTTTAATTCTGCCCTGTTTTTCCCTGTCTTTTAGGCATCTCACAAAGTTCTCTTCACCTATCTAAGTCCGTCTTTCTAACAACCTATCGTTTTCCTGCTCACTCCTCGGTCAGCTTACCATCTGTGATCCGCACGATGCGGTCTGCCTCTCTGGCAAGATCGATGTTATGTGTGATCAGCACAAGGGTCTGATTCAGCTTCTTTACAGAGTCCTGCAGCAGCGCCATAACTTCATTTCCATTTGTAGAATCAAGTGCTCCGGTCGGCTCATCGGCAAGAATCAGAGACGGGCGGTTTGCAAGTGCCCGCGCGATTGCCGCGCGCTGTTGCTGTCCGCCGGACAACTGGTTTGGCAGATGCTTCCGTCTGTCTTTCAAACCAAGCATCTCAATGACATGGTCGATGTACTCCCGATCCGGTTTCTTATGATCCAACAGAATCGGCATCTGAATATTCTCCTCCACAGTCAGAACTGGAATCAGATGATACGACTGAAATACAAATCCGATTTTTCTCCGGCGGAACACCGACATTTCCTCATCCTTCAATGTTGTGATATCCCGGTCGTCCACGATTACTTTTCCATTCGTAACCGTGTCGACACCGCCCATGACATGCAGCAGTGTGGACTTGCCGGAGCCAGACGCTCCGACCACTGCCAGACTTTCTCCTTTTTGCACGGTCAGATTCACATCATCGAGCGCCCAAACCCGTGTGTCTCCGCTTCCATATATCTTCGTGACATGTTCCATCTTTACAATATCCATGTTGATTTCCCTCCTGATATCTTTATTTTTGTTATTTTATTTCTTTCTGTTGGAGCAATTCTTCTTTTTTCTGTTTCTTTACTCCTACCTGTTTTTCTATTCTTTTCTTCCTGTTGGAGCAAATATCCTGTTTTCTATCTCTTTCCCCCAATCCAGCTTGCTTCTTCCTTCTTCCCGTTGGAGCAAATATTCTGTTTTTCAGCTTTTTCCCCAATCCAGCTTGCTTCTTTCTTCTTTGCATTGGGGGATTTTCCTCTATTTTGGCTTTTTGCCCCAATTCAGTCCCAATCCTGTCTAAATCCAGCTTCAACCAAACTCCAAATCAATCCCCGGCTGCGTTCAGATCATCCGCGATCCGGTTTGTCATCCGCTTCATCGGTATATAGATGGATCCACACATTACAAGTACGGAAAGCACAAATCCAATCACCGCACCGATAATCGGGAAAGTAAGTTTCACCATGAACAACACCAGCGCTGCTTTCGCAAGCGGCATCATAACTGCAAATCCAAGCACATCACCAACCACATTCGCACAGATAACGGAGATCACACCTTCGAGCATTACCATCTTCCGAAGCTCCCGCACCGATACGCCGATTGCGCGAAGCTGTGCGAATTCCTGCCGCCGCAGATAAAGATTGCTCGCTGTCGTATTGATGATATTCAGAGAACTCACACATAAAATCACAATCACAAATGCAAGAATATATTTGATTGCGCTGATGGATGTACTAAACAATGCCCCGGAATAAATGGCATCCGGATACGAGTAATCTCCCATTGAGTTATCCAGCACGTTCACCAGCTTCGATGTCAGCGAAGCGGAGATATTGTCCGAACGAAGCTTACATTTCACACCTGTGGAATCCGATTTTTCAAGTCCGGTCATCCGGAAATAGTTCGTCAGCGGTACAATACATTTTACAAATCCCTGCGTCTGTAATTTATCCTTATCGATCCGGACAATGCCCTGAATCTCATATACCTTCTTGTCATTCCCCCACGAAAGCTTAATCGTATCACCAAGCTTATAATCCGTCGCCGGATATTCCACCGTTGATGCAATCAGATCAATCGCATCATAGGATTCATCATCCATGCCTTCATCCAACGTTGCTTCCACATTCTGTACAAGCACAATTCCGTTCTCATCGACATCCAGCGTTCCTTCGACCAGATATGACGCATATTTCTGATACTCTTCCTCTCCATATCCAATCACGCTCACACGATCCACCGGTGATGCACTGTCTTTATATTTCTCACCTGTTTCCAATCGTTCAACGATCTGTCCCTCCAACGTTTCCTGCCGGAAATCCTCTGTGAAATGTGTCCGGAATTCTTCGAAGTCCGCAGCCTTCATAGTCGCTGCATATACTGCTTTCACATCCTTCACTTCTTTGTTCTGTGCAATGTCTGTGAGTGTCTCTTCGTTTGGGAGTACTGATTTCACTGCATCTATGGTCTCTTCATCATTTGCCTCGTTGAAGAAATACACCTGATACTCTCCGTAAGAAGGTGCAATCTGCTTCTGCATCTGTACAAACGAAGTGAAGATTGTCGCGATCGTGATAAATGCCGCGATTGATAACGCAAATGTTGCAATCGTCTTTAAGAACCGACGCTTATTGCTCATCAGATTCTTGTATGCATAATCGCCCTGCACGCCGAAGATCTTTCCGAAAATGCTTTGCTTACGTGCCTTAACCTTCCGTGTTCCGCTTGTCTGCCCGCGCACCGCCTCGATCGGCGAAATCTTCTTTACGAGTTTTCCATTCTCATCCATAACGAAGAACAGATCTCCGATAAAGACAATCAGCACATACAGAAATGGAAGCACATGCGGGCGAACCTTGATATTCATGGATAAGCCAACCAGATATGCAATTGGGAATCCGATCACGACTCCACCAAGGATTCCAAGCAGCTCCTGCATGCATCCCATTCGGAATATCACACTTTTTAACTGTCCCTGTGTTGCTCCGATACAACGCAGGATTCCATAATCTTTGATCTGTTCCATCGTATTCAACTGGATCGTTGTCCGGATGATTCCAACTCCGATGACTGCGATCACGAACGACAAAAGCAGGAACATCAGAAGAATAATGTATGTATCATTTCCGGTGTCGCCCTGCAGATAGTAGGATGCGAGCTGTTGGTTTAATTGCGCCTTCACACCGTAGGTCTGCTCGATCGTTTCCACATTCGCGTCCAACCGGTAAGGATTTTTCACATTAATGTAGATTGCATTTTCAATATAGGAGTTCGAATAATAATCGTAGTATTTGCCACGATACGCTGTCTTCACGAAGTCCTGTTTGAGCAATGCCGAGACATCCTGATTTTGCTCCGGCAAAAGCACGATCTCGTAATCTGCCTGCTTGCGAAGTGCATCGCGGGTATTGATGAAGTTACTGAAATACAAGGTTAATATCACGAACAGAATTCCTGACGCTAAAGCGACACCTAAGATGGTCAGGATGGTTCGCTTCTTCTGAAACTTTAGATATTTGATTGAAAGTTTGGTGTAGTTTTCCATATCGCTCCCCCGTAGTTTGTATTTATTCAAATAATTGCAAAACATAAAATTTATTAACATATATTTTTATCTGGTTCATTCTATATACAATGTATTGGAGCTAAGAAGTTCTAAATGTTCTAATCTACATATTCGCAAGCTACGCCACCACCGCCAATTCGCCATCCATGGCTCAGTGTCGGTTTGTTTGGACATCGTGTCCAAACATGGCTTGCATATTTATAGAACATTAAGAACTTCTAAACTCCAAACATATCGTATATGTAGAATGAATCCAGATAAAAATATATGACCCAAGTAATTGTATATGTTTTGCAATTATCTGATGAATATATCTACACTATATCAGACATATATTACGGGGGCGTGACAAACTAAGTGACAGTTTTGTCACTTTCAAGCTTTATAACAAAAACGCTGTATACATTCCTGCATACAGCGTTTTCAACTTCCACATATTTTTCCGTATAACAATTCAAACTACTGCCGGATATCTACATATCCATACAGCAATGCCGATTGACGAAATTGTGTATAGTCGTCATTTCCGGAGAAAAGATCAAGATACAGATACGGCAGCTCATCCTCCGTTACAAGGAATGCCAAAGTGACCGTTCTTGTTTCACCCGGCTGAACCCGGATCAGATGATTTTTCTCCTCTGCACTTTTTCCGTTATAGTAATAAAGCGGTACATTGGAAATACGATAATTCTGTCCATAGTAACTATCATAATCCACATCATCCTTCGCATAGACGTCAACCGTTTCATAGCCATCTCCGGTTTCCTTCGCCCAGAGCAGGCCGCATTGGAACATGGTATCTCCGGTCTGTTGGTCACTCGTGTTCGTATACGCAACCTCGATATAAAGGATCTTTTCCTTTACTTCCTTCGTCTCTACAACCTCATCTAATTGATCTATACCATTCCCACATTTCTCATAGGCGATCACATTGTTGAGCAACTTTCCTTCCGCATCCGTTTTGACCGGATCGAGCGCATAGGCTGCATCAATCGCATCCGGGGAATCCAGTAATTCCACCTTGGATACCTTTGCCGTCAGGGAAGACTGCGGTACATTGAAGCTATCTCCGACCTGATGCATATGTTCTTCCATTGATTCTTTCGAAGTTTCCGTAAATCTGTTCTTCTTGCCAGCGTTTTCGTCTGCCTCATAAACAGGCGCTGCGGCAGTTGCTTCCTCCTGCCCTGTATATTCTTCCGCCACGATTCTGCGTTTTGCCTCCGGATCATCGGTTGCGGTAAGCTTCAATCCTTTTACAATATCTATGGCAGTATCAAGTTCGGTATCGTCATACACAAACATTCCTAACAGATAATTGTTTTCATATGTGACATACAGCTCATACTGAATCTGTCGTCTGGCTGATTCCAGAACCTGTCTTTCTATCACAATTGCCTGTCGGCCATCGATATCCAGTTCTTTGGTGGAAATAACATGTGTTTGATCAAAGGAAACCTGCTGATCCGCCGGCATTTTCAAAAATGTAAACGAAACGCCTCCCATATATGGTGTATCCTTTTTATAAACTGAAACTTTTTTCACATAATTATTTCCATCTGCATAAATATCATCCAACCCATCTACCGTCATACCTTCCGGTACGTAGGAAACATCCAACGTATACAGTGCATTCTGATTCACTTCCGCGTCGGTATCCGTCGCATCGGTATTGGTTGCCTCTCCATAGATCAATGTAGAGCCATATTTCCCCTGCTGCTCCAGATGCATTTTGTATAACTTTGTAGCCGCCAGTGTGGTTCCTCCGCCCACGCAGGCAAAAGCAAGAATCGCGGCTGCAACTCTCCACATTTTCTTACCGTAACGCTGTTTTTTCTTCAACTGCTGTTCGACCGTCTCCTCGATCATATCCCGGATATAATCCGGCATTTGCAGACACTCTGATTTCATCTCATTGATTTTATTTCTATCAATATCCATAACACATTACCTCCTTTACCCGTTTCAATCATCCCGGTGTTCTGACCTTCATGCCGATTTTGCCTTTAATATTCCTCGCAAATGCTCCCTTGCCCGCACCAGACGTTTCTTGACTGCCGATTCGGTAGACTCGAGGCATTGCGCGATTTCCCGAATGCTGTACTCCTCAAAATAATACAAAATAATGCAGGTCCGTTCATTCTCCTTCAGCCGCATGATGCTTTCATACAATTCCGAATACTGTCCGTACCCACGTATGTATTCCGCTTCCCGGCCTTCTTCCTGATATTCCTCCCAAGTTACGACCTTCTTATTCTCTCGTATGACCTGATGACATTCGTTGATCAGAATTCTTATAAACCATGTTTTCGCATACTTATCATTGCGCAGGCTGTACAGATTCTCAAATGCATGCACGATCGCATTTTGAATCGCGTCAGCACAATCCGCATCATTGCATAAGTAGCTTTTGGCGATCCGGTACCAGCTTTCCTGGTTCGAAATCACAAGTTCACCAAAGGCTTCTTTCTTCATGTGTTTCACTCCCTTCCCTCCGGAGTTTTATATTCTGTATGTCCATACACCTATTAGATGATTTAGGGCACGGAAAAGTCCCATGTTTATTCTTTTTCCAGTAAATGTTTATATGTGCTGTCGATACTGAGCGCGCCGATCGGTGCTGTAATCACGATTGCCATGACCGCAACGGAAAGCACAAGTGTACCGCAGGAAAGCCCGGCTGCCAGAGGAACTGACCCAATCGCCGCCTGCACAGTAGCCTTCGGAAGATACGCAATGATACAGAATAGCCGTTCCTTCCATGTAAGCTTCGTACCAAGCATGCAGATGCAGACACCGACTGCGCGGAACAGCAGCGCTGCCCCAATCATCAAAAGCGCCATTGCCCCAGCCTTTGCCATATACCGGATATCAACTGCCGCTCCAACCAGCACGAACAGGATTACCTCTGCGGCAATCCACAGCTTACCGAATTTCTCTGACAACCGTTTCGACACAAATGTCGTGCTCTTCACCTTAAGCATACATGCCATACTGACAACTGCCAGAAGTCCGGACACTGCCACATATGCAGACACCCACTCCTCGATTGCAAGCAGCAGACACGACATACCTAAGATCACAATCAGCTTCGTTGAGTTACGAACGCAGTGATTCTTCTTATACGCAAGCTCGAAGAACCGGTACAGCAGATAGCCGACGATACAACCGAGTACGATTCCTAACACGATTGAGATCGGGATATTGATAAAATCCTTCGCATTTGCATGTCCGCCCTGTGCCATCTGCAAAAATGTTGTAAATAACACGATCACGAAGATATCGTCGCACGATGCCCCCGCCAGTATCATCTGTGGGATACCTTTCTTCGTTCCATAGCCTTCCTCCATGAGTTTCACCATACGCGGTACAACGACGGCTGGGGAGACCGCACCCATGACGGCACCCATAACGGCTGCCTCGACACGTGTCACGCCGAGGATCATCGGCGCAAACAGAATATACCCACAGATTTCAAACGATGCCGGCACAAACGACATCAGGATTGCCGGGCGTCCCACCTTCTTTAAATCCGAGAGGTTCAACGACAATCCTGCCTTGAGCAGAATGATGATAAGCGCTAATTTCCGCAGATCTGCGGAGATTCCCAGGATTGATGGGGACAACAGATCCAGCACATACGGACCGAGTACGATTCCTGTCGCCAGCATGCCGATGATGCCCGGCAGGCGGATCTGTTTACAGATGGCGGACATGGCAAGTCCGACCAGAAAGATAAGTGCAAGTGATGTTAACATGTTTTTTTCCTCCTTTTAAGCTCAAAAAAAGCTGACACCTTCTGCGATCAATATCGTAGAAGTCATCAGCTTTATAAGCAGTTCCGGTTACCCGAGGGAGAACTTCATTCCCTTTTTCTGTATGTAACTATACGCCCGTATCACCGGTCTGTCAATCCCGAAGTTTCATCACTTTGTTTCAAACACCAGACGCATGCTGTCGCTCCCTGAAATCACGATCGTCATCTGTTTTCCGGAAATCGTAGCTTCCATCGTTTTGTTCGAATCACTGTAATGCAGGATGTATTTTTCACCTGATTTTTCCAGTGTTCCCGTGTGCGCTTTTCCATTGTTTGTAAATGTAAAATTCGTTCCATCCGTACACGAAAACTGTGGTGCCTTTGCATCCCGGTTTGAATCATCATACGTCATAGACTTCCCATTTACTGTCATTTCGACAATTGACCACGCAGATGTAATCTTCGCATTTTGGGGACCCGCACCTCCACATGCTGCAAGACACAACGCCATCGCAACAACCATTACAACACATAATACCCTTCTCTTCATCTCATTTCCTCCCCTGTTACTTTATTTTTCTTAATATAACATAGCAAGATTATATATTGCAAGCAATCTCATGTTAACTATATGTAAATCATTCATGTGCAAACAAGATTATGAAATCTCCCGCAAGGCCTTCTTAAACTGGAACGAAAACAGGATCGATGTAAATGTCACCGCAAGCACATCCGCGATCGGCTCTGCCAGATAAACCGCCATTGTCTTATCCGACGTAATGATATGTGGCAGAATGAAAATGAGCGGAATCAACAGCACGAATTTCCGCATGATCGCAACAATGATCGATGCCGGTGCATTTCCCAGTGCATTAAATGTCATCTGGCAGGCAATCTGGATCCCGAACATGAATAATGCTGCAAGGTAATAACGGAGCGCATCCTTGGTAAATGCAATCAAGGTTGCATCTGTCGTAAAAATCGATGCAAAAACCTTCGGGAAGCATATGATAAACAACCACAGAATCGTGGAATATAGCAGGCTGACCTTCAGCAGTAATTTAAATGCAGCCCGGACTCTGGATGCATTTTTCGCACCATAATTGTAGCTGATGATCGGCTGGGCGCCCTGTCCCAAGCCCTGCAGAGGAAGCATCGCAAACTGCATCACACTTGTTAAGATCGTCATCGCACCGACTGCGATATCCCCACCGTATTTCAGGAGAGACGAATTAAAGCATACCGATATAATACTCTCGCTGCCCTGCATAATAAAGATTGCAGAGCCGAGTGCCAGACACGGAAGAATATACGCTGCCTTCAATCCCATGTTTTTGCCGCGGATACGGAGCGTTGTCCGCTTCCCGAACAGAAAGCTTATTACCCAGATGCAGGAGCAGCATTGGGAAATCACTGTCGCAAGTGCAGCTCCCCGGACACCCATATGAAGGCCGAAGATAAAGATTGGATCCAATATAATGTTCGCGATTGCACCGATCAATACAGAGAGCATGCCTTCCTTCGCAAAACCCTGCGCTGTGATAAATGCATTCATGCCGAGGGTAAGCTGTACAAAGATCGTTCCGAGTGCATAGATATTCATATAGGATGCCGCGTACTCAATCGTGTTTGCACTTGCTCCAAAAGCGAGCAGGAAATCCCGGTTCCAGATCAGCAAAACTACCGTCAGAATAATGGATAAGAGTATCTGCATCGTAAAACAGTTGGCAAGTATCTTCTCCGCATCGTCTTTCTTATTTTTACCCATAAAGATTGTCGCACGAGGTGCGCCGCCATTTCCAACTAATGCCGCAAAGGCAGTTATAATCATGATCAGCGGCATGCAGACGCCCACGCCGGTCAGTGCCATCGCCCCCGTATCCGGAATATGTCCGATATAGATACGGTCAACAATGTTATATAACATGTTAATCAACTGTGCGGCGATTGTCGGCAGTGCCAGCTTCGCAAGCAGCTTGCCGATTGGCTCTGTCGCTAAAAATGTACGGTCGGATTGTACGGACACGGATACAGCATTTGATTCCTCGTTTTCATTTTGTTGTTTCATTTCTTTTCCTCATTTCTACTATATAATTGATGATTTTCCGTTATTTCAAATGTGACATTACATTTTGATACAGTCGCGCATTGTATGCTGCAAAATTCTTCTTTTCATCCTCCGAAAATCCTGCAAAGATACATGATACAAGTGCTTCCTGCTTTTCCTCAATGGCATGGACAATATCGTTTGTCTGTTCCGTGAGTTTCAGGTGTACGATCCGCTTGTCATCCGAATCTGTATATCGTATCAGATATCCTTTTTTCTCCAGAGTATCGACCGCCGCAGACACATTTCCCCGCTGTAGCATTCGGAATTCCACGATATCCCGCGCAGAATCATAGGAAGGGTTATTATACAGAAACGTTAGAATAATAATCTCGATGCGGCTAAGATTAAACTCATACCGCACACTTTCCAGATATTTCTCCTGTAGTTTCATCAGACATTTCGTCATGTCAAAGACATTGGATGGCGTCTGAAGTTTCATTTCTCGATTCCTTCTTTCAATTAGTTCTTTTTAGAACTATTATAATAGTAAAAAAGAAATAGTCAACCACTATTTTGGAAATAAAAAGAGCCGTCGCCACATATTAAGCAACAGCCCTTTCTCATATATAATGGCTATTTTTCCTTACTGCATACATGCTCCACAATCACACGTACAGCCGCATACAATACGCCGACAATCGGCCATACGATCCCAGCATCTTTCCAATCGTTCGTGATAAAGCTGATACCAAGAAAAATCGCTGTTGAACCAAGCCAATACGCAAGTGAAAATGCGCCCATCTTGTCGCTGATTTTCTTTTTTGCCCTTGTATAATCGCCTTCTTCAAGAAGTTTCTCCATGGCAGCCATCTGCGTTCCTCCCAGCACAAAGAAATATACACCACAAGAAATCAGAAACAGCATAATCCCTACCATACATACAATCGGGAAGTCCCGATCACCGAATATAGCTATACCGCCAAAAAGCGGAATCACAGAAAATATACACAATGTAACACCAATCACATTGTAACGGACATATCGCTCATGGAACTGTTCTTTGCGTTCCTTCACCATTCCTGTCACACCATATTCTGTCTCGAAGCATTTTGTCTCTAAGAATTCAAATTTCTTCTGTTTCATATCGGTACATACAAAAATTGCAACCGCAATTCCAACCAGTATGAACATCACACACATTCCAACTCCACCTGCAAAGTCTTCTCCGATTCCAAACACTTCCACTTCGCTGGCTGCCCCTAACACGATCAGGCAGATTGGTGATATCACGCAGAGCCATGTTGCAAATGCGATTCTTTTTGCAGCCTCTTTTATGATCTGCAAAAATTCACTTGCCATTTCCATTGTCACTTTATACTGTGGTTTGTCTTCTTCATAAGAATCCTCCCCGGTATAAATCTCCTCTTCCATCTCATCTTTAATGAGATAGTCCGTCGTCACACCAAAGATCTGACTAAGCTTCAATATTTTATCCAGGTCCGGAACTGCCTGTGCCCCTTCATATTTGGAAATGGATTGTCGGCTGACTCCTAATTTATGTGCCAGCTCTTCCTGAGACCAACCATTCTTTTTTCGCAAGTTAATAATCTTATCCGCTAATATCATAAGCGCCTCCTCCTGCCATCCGCATGGCATATTTGATGTTCTTATCGTACGAATTTTCTCCGTTACACACAAGAAAGCCGCACGGACAATTTGTCAACCGATGGTTGCAACCCCTTATTTTTAGCCATTTTTTATGCGCGAACTAGAAAATCCGCAGAAACACCATATAACAGACTGTCCCAAGCAGGATACTCAAAAATGTATTGTGCTTCCATTTGTAACTGACTGCCACGCCCAAACCAATAAGTGCCGGCTTGTGACCCTGTCGCAATATTTTTCTCTTTTGTTTGCTCATCTTAACTATTGATTCCTTTATGTTTATTTGTCGTGCGTCAAATAGATTCCATTCCTAAGTATATTTATTTTTATATCGCGCGTCAAATAAAAAAGCAGATACCTTATGATATCTGCTCTTCTAACTCTACCACCCCAGATCCAGCAGCCAGTTCTGTAACCTGCGTTCGCGGTCTGCATCCGATAAATTCTCATCCTCCGGGGCTTTGTATTCCCCTTTAATTGTTCCATCCAGTATATATAAGACTCTCTTGCAGCAAGATGCAACCTTGGCATCATGCGTTACCATCATAATCGTTGTTCCTTCGCGATTCAGCTTCCCAAGTGCATCCATAACCTCCGTTGAGGCAGCCCGGTTCAATGCACCGGTCGGTTCATCTGCAAAAAGAAGCTTCGGATGATTCACCATACTTCTGCAGATACACGCCCGCTGCAGTTGTCCCCCGGAAACCTCATTGATATCATTGTCTGCAACCTCTATGATTGACAGTTTCCGCATCAATTCTTCCGCAAATGCAACCTTCTCGGCACGCGGCCGCTCATCCTTTTTACTCTCCATTGCCGGAAGCAGAATGTTATCCAATATTGTCAGATTCTTCATCATATACATCTGCTGGAAGATAAATCCCATCTCATCCAGCCGCACCTTCGCAAGCTCCGTCTGTGACAGCTTCGCAATATCCCTGCCTGCAAAGCAAACCGTTCCGCTTGTCGGCACATCCATACCCGATACCGAATAAAGCAGTGTCGACTTTCCGGAACCAGAAGGTCCCATGATTGCTACCATATCGCCCTCTTCCACTTCAAAGTTCACATTTCGAAGAACGTTATTCTGCCGCTTGTCAATCACATATGTTTTGCACAAATCTTTTACTTCCAATATATTCGCCATAATTTACACCCTTTCCGATTTCATTTTCCAAGTGCACTCCTACTCTACATTTACAATGTCTGTGCCACGAATCCTACGTATATGAAATGCGGTGACGCTGACTGCAATCCATGTAATCGCAAGCACGATACCCGGATAGATCAGGATGATTCTTACCGGACTGAAATAATAGTCTACGTTTGTCGCTCCCATCATCGCCCAGATCGGATCACACCACAGTTTCGTAATTGGTCTGGTCAGTACAACTGCAAGGATTTCTGCAAACCCGGCAACCAGCATGAACCGTATTACATGCCACCAGAAGATGCTTCGATTGGAAAATCCAATCGCTTTCAAAAGAGCAATCTGACCATGTTCCGTAGATATAAACGACCGTTCCATCAAAACCGTCACGAGAATAACGACGATTCCTGTTATCGCCAAAAGCAGCAGACAGACCGTATCCATCGTATCCCCAACGCCCATGCAATCTACGCAATATCCCGCAGCATCAAACACTCCGGTAATTCCATATAATTCCTTGATTTTCTTTACACGCGTCCGAATCTCCTTCTCGTCTGGATGATCTGAAAAATCGACCTGAAAGCCCGGCATGGTCGTCGAATACTTCATTGAAGTCGGTGCCTCTTCATGAAGCCGTCCGACCTTCCCCAACTGGTTCATCGTCTGAAATAACGCTGTCACAACACAGTCACGTTTCTCCGTTCCAAAATCAATCGTAACTGTATCTCCGATATCCACGCCAAGCTGATCGGCGATCATCGGCGTAATGGCAATCTCATACGCATTTTGTGGCGGAGTTCCCTTCTCATATGTATAATCCGTCGTATGCGTCTCTGTATTCTGCTGGAATAACACAGAATATAACTTTCCATTTGCCTCACAGGCATACTTGTACCAGACTTCCATGCTTACCTTATCCACCGGCATACCCGCAGCTTCCAACTCATCCGCAATCGCCTGATAGTTCTCCTGCAGGACAGGCTTCTGATCCTTATCCACAAGAACCGGTTTCATCATTTTAGGATCTGTGATATAGATATCCGACTCCTTTCCAAAACAGGTGATCATACTCTTACTCTGCATCGTCGATGTCACCATCACAACGCCAAGCATAAATACCGAGCAGATAAAAAATGGCAGCACGATTGTAATAAACCGGCGTGGTGCACTCAATATATCATTCAGTGCCATATAAAATGGTGTACGCGCGCGACTTTTACTTAACCGGTATATCGTTTTTTTGTGATACCGTTCTCCAGTCTGTCCGTTTCGTATCGCGTCAACCGGTGTCAGCTTTCTGACCTTTCCTGTGCAAAGATACGCAAATCCAACCATCAGACCAATCACAGCCAACACGCCGATTGCATTAAAGAGATACCCACCCTCATTGCCAAGCACCATCTTTTTCGAGACAGATGCGATCAGCAGATTGCCAAATGGAATGCTCACGAAAAATCCGACTATTCCACCAACGATTGCCATTGCCAGATATTTCACAATATACAGGCGCCGTATCTTCGCATTTCGGATACCAATCGCCTTCATCACGCCAATCTCACGAAATTCCTCCCGGATGGAAAATGTAATCACAAATTTCAAAATCACAAAGGATACGATGATCAGGCAGATACTCAGCACAAGCACAAGCATCGCCAGAATCATATCCATAACATACGACAGGCGGATTGTAGATCTCTCTGAAGAAAACAATATATCCGTTGCGCTTGCCAATTCCGCTGAAAGTGTCCCTGTATCATCCGTCTCCACCTGAAAGATTCTCCCAAGATAAGGTTCCAACGATTTGTCCGCTTCATACGCTTTGAAATCATTTTCGCTAAGCAGCAGTCTCGTATTTCCCATAAGATCAGAGCCAAGCAGTGCATCTTTGATTTCGCCCGCTACGCGAAATGTCTTGTCTGTGTTTTTCATCTGAATCCGGATCGTATCTCCGACGTGCATATCATTTCTTGCAAAACTTCCGGCAGTAATATAGATTTCCCCATCCGCAATCTCCGTCAACTCCTGGTTATCTTCCAGAAAATAATGAAACTGCGTCGTATCCAGCGATTGTATCAACAAAGTATTATTCTTTACCTTCAGTTTTTCGCCCTGATATGTGATATCTCCATTCGTTCCCCAGATACATTTTTCCATGCTGTAATCCTTTACACATCCCGATGTTTTCAGGATCTGCTCTACGCCGCCATCCCCGTTCTGCGTAAACAACACATAATCTTTGATCCCGGCTTTTCCAAAAAAATAATCCGTTCCATTCATAACCGTGACCACATTGTTCAGACCACTTGCAACAAAAACCGCTGCCAGAATTGTGAACAATAACAGGATCACATTCATCGTCTTTTTCCGTTTGATATCCCGCTTTAAGATATTCCAGTACATAAATCTGCCCCTTTCCTTGTTTATGGCTCAATCATAACAGGGAAATTATTAAATAATCCTTAAAAAAGAAAAATGCAGGAATCACCTACATTTTTCTAAGTACAATCGTAACTGCAAAGCCTGTTTCCGGTCTCTTTGCATAGATATCTCCATCCATCTTGTGAAGCAGTTCCTTGCAGATATATAAGCCCAATCCGCTTCCGCGGACACCTGCGTGATTGCTTCCACGATAAAACGCATCAAAAATATGTGGCAGTTCCTCTTCTTTGAGACCATCCCCAGAATTTTCAATCGTAATCAGGCTGTGGTCTTCTTCCTCGGAAAAAGAAATATGCACGTATTTTCCATCGCCATATTTGATTGCATTCTCCAGCACATTTTGTCCCACTTCAACTGCCCGGTCCAGATCGCCATATAACAGACAATCTGCAAAGGACTCCATCTGAAAGTCTGTATGTAAATCCGCGAATTTTTCTTTGTAATAGAGTTTCAACGCCTGCATCATCTGCGACAGATAAAACTCCCCTTGCTGCACGTCCAGCTTCAGGAAATCTTCCCGTGCTGCTTCCGAGATTTCGCCTACATATTTCTTAATTGTCTCTGTGTTTTTGCGAATCCCGCCAATCGCCTGCTGCCTTTTTTCTTCATTTTCATACAGATTTTCCTCCAGTGCCTGCGTGTATAATTCAATCGCCGAAAGCGGTGTGCGTATATCATGCGACAACGACAATAAGAGTGTCTTCTTCTCTTTCTCCAGCTCCAGTCTTCTTAACTTGTCCGCCTCCAGTTTTTCCCGCAACATATCCAGACTCCACAGAAATTTTCCGAAGAAACGGCTTTTTTCTGCCTTGATTGGTACAGACAGATTCCCTTTTGCAAGTTCTGTTGTAAGTCCTTCCATCGACGCAAACGGACGAACCAGTTTTCTTCCAAGCAGTATCAGAAATACCGCCGTACAGATCCACAATGCGCCCAGCACCAGATCCAGTTTCCATATACTTCCGTACTGCACCGTGCGTCTGTAACAAAACCGATACTGCTTGCCCTGCACTTCCTCCACACGGTACTCTTCGTTGCACACTTCTTGCGCATCAAAAATGCTTACCCGTGTAAGTGTCGGATAATCTGACAACTTAATCTGTTCCAATGGAATTCCTGTTTCCAGCTCCTGTACACATCGTGCCACATCCACCCGGTACGAATATTCATCCTTGGATTTTAGAGCTTGTACCACGAAAAGGTTACAAATCCCTATCAGACAGATTTCCAACAATAAGAAAGTTATTACAAATCTACGATATTTATTCAAACCGATACCCCGTTCCCCATTCCGTGATAATGCGCTCCGGATGTTTTGGATCTTTCTCTATTTTCTGTCTGAGCCACTTAATATGTACCGTCAGTGTCTGCATCTCCGATTCACTGTCGCTGCCCCAGATCGTGCGAAACAAATATTCCTTTTTCAGTGTCACACCTTTATTTTCCATGAGCAATTTTAATAACTCAAATTCCTTCGCTGTAGAATCAACCTTTTGATCTGCGACATAAATCGTCTGTGTCGCTGTATTCAGCCGGATCGTTCCGGAGATCAATTCCTCCTGTGCGTATTTGCGTTTGAAGATACCATGAATCTTCGCGAGCAGGATATCCATATCATAAGGCTTTTCAATGTAATCGTCAGCACCCAGATTCAAGCCTTTTAATTTGTCGTTCTTTTCTGTCTTGGCACTCACAATCAGAATATGTGCATTGGATGTCTCACGGATTTTTGAACAGACTGCAAAGCCATCCATCCCCGGCAGCATCAGATCTAAGATTACAAGCTTCGCTCCGTATCGTTCAAAAAGCTCCAATGCAGCCTCGCCATCCTTTGCAACGCTCACAATATAATTTTCTTTCCGCAGAAAATCCGAAAGCAGCTCGCCGATTTCATGATTATCCTCTACTATAATGATATCTAACATATATACCTCTACTTCTGCTTCACATCCACATCGCCACTCGATGTTACAATCTTGCACAGATAGTCGGAATCCGCATCTCCATCCGGAACATCCACAGCTCCGCTATTGGTTTTCGTCTCAAACCGATATCTGCGTCCCGCTGTAATCTCCATATCGACATCACCGCTCGATGTTGTGATATCGAATTTCTCGGCATCACCGCTCTCCAGATCTATGTCTCCGCTGGTCGTCGACATACGCAAGCTTTCTGCGGTTATATCCTGCATCTCAATATCTCCACTATTAGCTCCAAGTTCTATCTGCTTTGCTGTTGCATTTTCCAGATCCATATCTCCGGAAGAAGATGTTGCCATAATGGAATCCGGGGCATTTATATTCTTCATATATAGATCTCCACTGGATGCAGATACATTTACAGTTTCTGCATTCACATCCTGAATTGTAACATATCCGCTCAAGGTTGTTACAGAGATTTCTTTGTATTCCGCATCTGCCAGATACAACCGTGCCGCCGTATCTTTTCCAAATCCCAGTGATACAATCGCCTTATGTTTTCCCTTGTCGTCCGTTGTGAATTTCAGCACATGGTCCTTCACATCCACATGGCTCGTCCAATCATCCGTATCATAATACTCCACATAATTCTTACCGGTCTTTGATTTGCAGATCTCGATATCCATGCTGCTTGCCCCGGCTATCTCTATTTTATCAAATGCATCCGCAATCTGCACAGTTTTCTTCTCGGTATGAAGTGCTTTCATCGTAGTAAGATCGACTTCTCCGTTCGGGAACCTGAATCCACCTATCGCAATTCCGATAAATCCTATAATCACACCGATACCGACTAGCACGGAACCAATGATGACCGCTTTTTTAGTTTTGCTCATATCTTAGCCCTCCTTTACGAACTTTCTTTTGATGCCGCTCACAGCTGCCTTACACAGATTCCAGAATCCAACCGTTACCGGCTTCACTGCGACAAAGAACAGAATCGTAAGTCCGACACCTGCGAATCCGCACCCAAGCATAAATATCGCTGCCGGAACATTGCTGATCATCAGGAATGGAACCACAGCTAAAACTCCCGCAATTCCCGCGACTGCTGCTGATATGACTACTGCATAAAATGTAATCAATAGTGAAAATACAACAACTAACATACTTAATACCAGAATTCCGGCTGTAAGCAGAAGCGGCACCCAGACCGGAGAACCAAGTACAATCAGAACAATCTCCCATGCACGCAGGCGATGCGTCGGCCTGATCTTCTGCTTAACGATTTTGCTAAGTGGCGTATCTTCCAGAATCTGATCCACGGCTTCATCCGGTGTATCCATCGTGGCAACCGCCTCTTCCTCCGTCATGCCATCTTCCATCCGGTCATCGATCATCTCACTGTAATAAGCGATGAACCGCTCCATATCTTCCGTCGGCATCTTCGGAATCCGCACCCGGATTGCCGACAAATATTCCTGTTTATTCATGGTCTTGTGCCTCCTTCATAGGTTCTTCCCGAACGATAAACCGATAGATGGATTCCAGTTCCTTCCATTCCTCCTGAAACTCATCGATTCGCGCCCGTCCTGCGTCTGTAATATGATAATATTTCCGAAGTCGTCCGTTATGCTCCACCGATTGTACCGTCAGATACGCATTTGCTTCTAAGCGTCGTAAAATCGGATACAGCGTCGACTCAGAAATCGTCACATACGGTTTCATATCTTTGATGATCTGATATCCATAGGAATCTTCATCTTTGATTGCCGCCAGCACGCATACATCCAACATGCCTCGTTTTAATTGAATATCCATATGTATACCTCCTTATGTCACATACTATACGCCGCATAGTATTATATGTCAAGTAGTATTTTAATCTTGAACATAAAAAAGAGAACCTGAAAATTCAGGTTCTCAAATATCCGTTCAACTATTTTATCATATTAAAATTAACGCTAATAAGATACACAATACAGCCAGCAAACACATTATTATACCTATAAACGTAAAATATATGTCCTTTCGCCCTTCTAAACGATTATTACATAAATCGTATGCCTCATGCATGGATCTGGAATATGAAAGTGTATATTTTTTTCCAATTGGGTATTTTTTTACCTTAAAATCCTGTCCTAACACAATTCTTTTCTTACATAGCTCATATGGATCATAATACTCAACAATCAGCCTTCCATAGCCATGCATCGCTGTAGCATAACCATTCACTACATCGACAACCGTCCCTTCTATCTGCATATCCTCCATATTGTTCTCACGAATTCGAATTTTCCTCTTTATTTTCCGGAATTGCAGCAATGCAATCCCGCCTAACAACAAAATCGTTGCCTCAATAAATACCCATTCTGATTTACCATGTATATCTGGAATATATCCAAGTTCCATCATTTTTCTTATCATACTGACTATAACTACCAGAAACGATAAAATCTCAAATAATAGTATCCAGTATATTCTCTGCGGATCTTTTTTCAACCGGTATTTTGGATTCACATCCAACACCATTTTGTCAAATTCAGAACCAATCCCTCCCATTTGATTTACCATATCCATAATGGGATCAACCGATCCATCACGTTCTCTTTGTTTGCGTGATCGGATCATCCATATTGTAATAATAATAGCAAATAACATTACCAGAAGGAAAAATCCTGTTTTAATGAAATAAAATACACTCATACTTCATCCTTCTGATATTCTTATTCAAAATACTTCATCATTTCTGCCAGTTCATCCGACACCTTGCTGACATGTCCGGTTGCCGTGTTCATCTGGTCGATTGCTTCGGCAATACTTGTCACATTCGCAGATACTTCCTCGTTACTTGCCGCATTTTCTTCGGAAATCGCACTGAGGTCAGTAATATTGGCTATGATGGACTGCTTGATACCATCAAGCTGCTTTGACTTCTCGCTGATCCGCGTTACTGCCACAATATTGTCACTAATCGTCTTGCTGAGTGTTGCAAAGCTGCTGCATGTTGCAGAGATATCATCCTGCTCTTTTCTGAGCAATGTCTGTACATCATGTACCATACTCACACACTCATTTGATTTCGCAAAGATATTATCAGCCACCTGTTTGATCGTATCCACACCCTCGGCACTCTGCTCTGCCAGCTTCTTGATCTCACTTGCCACAACCGCAAATCCGCTTCCCGACTGTCCGGCACGTGCTGCTTCGATTGATGCATTTAACGCAAGCAGACTTGTCTGTCCGGTAATATCCATAATCAGGTTGACTGCCTCATTGATTGACAGAATCGCCTGGTTTGTCTCTTCAATCTGATTTGTGATCCGCTCAATAATCTCTGCCGACTGGTTTGAGCTGTCCAGTACAGTCTCCATGGACTTGGTTGCTGTGCTGTTCGCCTTGCCCATCTGCTCAGAATTTGCACTTAATACCTGCACATCATTATCGATATCCGTGATTGCATTTCCCATCTCGATGGACTTCGCATTGACATCCTGCACATTATCTGCCAGTGTCACCGCGGTCACAGACAATTCCTCCATCGCCTGACTGATCTGTCCGGCACCCTCATTACTGAAATCAGCGCGCTCATTCAGGGAAGATGTATCCTGCTGCAGATTCACGACATGATCATTTACACTTGTTACAATATTATTCAGTTTTTCCTTAAGAATCTTTGAGGAATCAATCAACGTGTCAATCTCCGCAATTGCTGAAGATCCTTCCACGTCTTCTGAAATACTTCCGTTCGCAATCCGTTCAATATGTGCTGTTGTCTTCGCCAATGACTTCCGGATCTTCAACGCAAGGAGAATCAGGGCACCCAGGTATAGAATGCCTATCGCCGCAGAGATCAGTAACAATGTACGCACAAGTCCCTTCTTTGCTGCGTTGATAGTCGCTGTTTTCTCGCCAGCAAATCCCATACCGATCACATCACCGGCATCGGAATACACCGGTGTGTAGTATACATAGTAATCTGTGCCTGCAATCTGTACACCATCTGCGTGGTAATCCTTGCCCGCCTGGACAGTTTTCCAGATTGCAGCATCTGCCTTTGTTCCCTCCGGACGGTTTCCATTCTCATCAACAACCGAAGTGATGTATCGTTCATCTCCTTCAAAAAATGTAAGCTCGATATTGTCCTTTTTCAATGAATCGATAAACTCGTAGCTGACATCGTCCCTGCATAAGATGTCTTCGCGGACATCCCACTCAAAGTATTTCTCTACCGAAACCGCACATGCCTTTAGTCTTGCATATGTACTGTCTTCAAGTTCCTGTTCCATTTTTCTTGTAGAATAAATTGTCAGAATCAGAATTGCCGTGAGCAGCGGAACGCTGCCGATCAGGATAATCACCCATAAGATATTTAATCGTTTCCCTTTTGTATTTTTAATAGTTCCCATACATTTTCGGAAGATATAAAATCTCCCTCCCCCTTTTCTATGTATTTTCTATTTATTATACTCGTTTTTTTCGACGGGTTCTATCAAATATTTGAGGTTTTTGTGGTAGTTACTTGCGGGGATTGCAAGTCAACTTATACGGATTATCTGCGAATCTAGCACATGAACCTCCTCTACGCTTCGCTACGGCTCGGTCATCATCAATCCGCCAATAATCGCAACAAAAAAGCTCCAAGAGAATAAATTCTCTGGAGCTTTTTGCATGCGATTGCTCGCAAATTATCTCTTTGAAAACTGCGGAGCACGACGAGCTGCTTTCAAGCCGTACTTCTTTCTTTCCTTCATACGAGGATCTCTTGTAAGGTATCCTGCCTTCTTAAGAGCTGGTCTGTACTCAGCGTCTGCCTCGAGGAGTGCTCTGGAGATACCATGTCTGATAGCACCAGCCTGACCTGTAAATCCGCCACCCTTAACATTTACAAGTACATCGAACTTTCCTTCTGTACCTGTTGCTGCAAATGGCTGCTTAACGATGAGCTTCAATGTATCAAGACCGAAATACTCATCCATGTCTTTCTTATTAATAGTTACCTTACCAGTTCCTGGTACAAGGTAAACTCTTGCGACACTGCTTTTTCTTCTACCTGTTCCGTAAAATCTATTACTATTCTTAGCCACGAACGTTTCCTCCCTTATTAATACTTAATCTCTAATACTTCTGGCTTCTGAGCCTGCTGCTTGTGCTCTGGTCCAGCGTAAACATAAAGCTTCTTGATCATCTGTCTTCCGAGAGGTCCCTTTGGAAGCATGCCCTTAACTGCAAGGTAGATAACATCCTCTGGCTTCTTAGCCATCTTCTCTTTGAGAGTCTGCTCTTTCATACCGCCAACGTAATCAGAATGGTGATAGTAAACCTTCTGATCCATCTTCTTACCTGTTACTTTGATCTTATCAGCATTTACAACTACGATATAGTCACCTGTATCGATGTGTGGTGTAAATGTTGGCTTGTTCTTTCCTCTTAAAATGCTTGCGATCTCTGATGATAAACGACCTAATGTATGTCCTGTAGCATCTACTACATACCACTTTCTTTCAATGTTTGATGGGCTTGCCATAAAGCTCTTCATTGTGGTGTTCCTCCTTAAAATTATTCGAATTGTCCTGCATCATACCCATGCCTTCAAGCCGAAATGTCCGAAACAGCCTGTCCGCACAGTGCCGAATGCGTACTGTACATTGCTTCAAAAGAGTATTCCATGAATCCCGGGGCTATTGGGACGCACTTCACCTGTCTTTTGTCACATTTAGGTATTATATTATACGTGTCCGCGTGTGTCAACGTTTTTTTCAAGAAATGCGTAAATTTTCTACAAATATTCAATTCCAACCAACTGCAGTCCACACGCTTCCGCTTTCGGACCTGCTGCCGCGCGGTCCTTCGCATCGAGAATCTCCTTCACATGCTCCGGCGGATACATGTTCATCCCGCATTTAAGCAATGTACCCATGATGATCCGCACCATATTATATAGGAAACCGGTTCCGCGGATCGTCATGATGATCATCTTGCCCTCTGTGCGGAAGGAGATTTCTGTGACCGTGCGCACCGTGGATTCCACCTGTGTCCGCGGCGTGCAGAATGATTTGAAATCATGTTCGCCAACCAGATATGCCGCTGCCTGCTCCATCTTCGCGATATCAACATGGAAATAACAAAACTTCGAGTAAAGCCGCACAAGCGGATTCGGGAACTTGTCATTCCAGATGCGATACTCATACGTCTTGATCGTATCGCAAAACCGCGGATGAAAATCATCCGCCACCTGACACGATTCCTGAATCCGGATATCGTCCGGCAACCGCTGGTTTAACGCGAAGCTGATCTTCTCCGGCGGAATCCGTGTCTCCGTATCAAAGACCGCCACATTTCCCAGTGCATGCACACCGGAATCCGTCCGGCTTGCGCCAATGATCTTGATATCCTCCTGCAACAGCTTCGACAGTTCCCGGTTCAGGACTTCCTCGATTGTAATTCCATTGTCCTGAATCTGCCAGCCACAATAATTTGTCCCGTCATACGCAACGGTTAATTTGATTCGTTTCATGGAGCGAATCTCCTTTCTCTTATATTGTGAAATACACTATTCTATCTCACCACTATATATCATTCAGTAACTATCATCTACTTATCTATCCTGCGTTTTAGAACTTCACAATCAACACCACCGACGCAATAACCATCGCCAGCATGCACACATACGCGACCACATCGCGTCTCTCATACACGAGTGGATGCAGCTTCGTCCGTCCTTTGCCGCCCGTATAGCAGCGGCTGTCCATCGCATCGCCCAGATGTCCGGCACGCAAGATCGCATTCTGGAACAGCGGCAAGATCACTGTCCGAAGCTTCTTTAAGCGCACGACCGGATTGCCCTTCTTGAAGTCTGCGCCACGCGCCATCTGCGCCTTCATGATCCGGTCTAGCTCTCCAAATAATATCGGTACAAATCGTAGCGCGATCGTGATTCCCATTGCCACACCGCCGCTTAAATGCATGCACTTCTCCATACCGTCCGTCAGTCTCGTCGGTGTCGTCGTATACATCAACAGGCTTGACATCAGAATCAACAGCAACATCCGCCAGAACACGAATCCGGCTTTGATCAGTCCCTCCTTCGTGATCGTGAGCACGCCAAGCTTTACCAACGTCGTTCCATGCACGGTAAATGCATTTAATATACTGCAAATTAAAATGAAAATGAACACGCCCTTCGTTCCGCGTATCATCTTGCGCATCGGCACCCGGCTGCACGCCCACACACCGGCAAATACTGTCGTAAGAAACAGAAACAACGGCAGATTCCGATCCAGCAACAGCAGGATAATATATATAATTGTAAATCGAATTTTGACACGGGGATCTATCCGGTGGATCATCGAATCCACGCTATGGTACTGTCCCCATGTGATATCCTTCATCATGTTCCTACCTCTTTTAGACATTCTTATACTACAATATCTATATACGAAATCATCTTCCAACCGCATCCACGATTGCCTGCACCGTCTCCGCAAGCTGCGTATGCTTACATGATACCGGAAGTCCCATGATGCGCAGGCGGATCAACAACTGCATGCAGCCCGGAAGCTCGCAGATTGCTTCTGCCAGCGTATCTTCGGATAAACGTCCAGTGCTTCTGTCTCTCATCTGTTCGCCATTCATTTTCGAATGCTTATCCCTCGTCATATGCTCCATCTCGCGCAGCCACAACCGGTAAAATACATCCGACGGTGCTCCCTGCTCCAAGATTTTCCCATCCCTCAGATACAATACCTGCTCCGCGTCCTCCACAACTGCGTCTGCATCGTGACTGACTACAACCACTGTAATTCCCGCATCCCGGTGTAACGCACGCAGGATCTGCAGCATCTTTTTCTTTCCAACCGGATCAAGCCCTGCCAACGGTTCATCTAAGATCAGGTAATCCGGTTGCATTGCAATCACGCCCGCCAATGCAACACGCCGCTTCTGCCCACCCGACAGCTTATCCATCGGCAGATCATAGACATCCTGCGGCAACCCGACAAACTGAATCGCCTCATACGCACGTTTCTCCGCTTCAACCTCGCTGATGCCGACATTCCGCGGTCCAAATACTACATCCTCATAAACATTTTTCGCAAACAACTGCTGCTCTGGATATTGGAAGATGAACCCGATTTTCTTACGCAATGCTGCAATATCCGCAGAAGTATCCGTCACTTCCATTCCATCCACATAAATGCTTCCATCCGTCGGTGAAATGAGCGCCGGAATCATCTGCAAAAGCGTCGATTTTCCAGCCCCCGAAGGTCCAATGATTGCCGTATAGCTGCCCTTCTCAATAGAACAACATACATCATTCAAAATCGATTTCTTTCCATATGATAGGTTCACATGTTGAAATACAATCGCCTGCGACAACACTTTCGCTTTCTTATCCACGGATGCAGGCTCCATTGTCTTTTCCTTCAGAAATGCATACGGATGTTCCTTGTATATGCGTTCCGCAATCGCTTCCACGGAAAATAAATCCTTCGTCCGCACGCACCCACGCTCCGCAAGAGCATGTGCAAGCAGCACGGTCATCGGCAGTTCCAATCCAAACTCACGCAGCCTCTCCGGTTGCGAGAAAAGCGCTTCCCGGCTGCCCTTCATAGCAAGCCTTCCCTGATGCATCACGTAAATCCAATCTGCCAGCAGAAGTTCCTCCATCAGATGTGTAATGAGAATAATCGTGATTCCCTGCTTCTGCAGCTCTTTCATCAGCTGCAGCACATCCCGCCTGGATTTTGGATCGAGCATACTGGTTGCCTCATCAAGCACGATATACCGCGGCTTCATTGCAAGCACGCCTGCAATCGCAACCTTCTGTTTTCCACCTCCGGATAGCTCTTCGATGCGCATGGATGCCGCAAGCCCTACCTGTGCAAGTGCATCCTCCACCCGCTTCACCAGTTCCTTGTGCGGCACGCTAATATTCTCCGCACCAAAAGCGACATCCTCTTCCACTACACTACCAATCAGCTGATCGTCAGGATTTTGGAACACCATGCCAACCATCTTCCGGATCGGAATGATATTTTCCTCCTGCATTGCATCGAGTCCGCCGATGAGAACCGTACCTTCAATCGGAAGCAACAGGCGGTTTAAGATCTTTGCAAATGTGCTTTTTCCGCTTCCATTCACCCCTGCCACAACGATAAATTCACCTTCTCCTGCATCAAAATTGATTCCGCGGATGGCGTTTACCATCTCCGTCAGATTTCCTTCGTCATCCCGGTCAAAATATTCAAATGTGAGATCTCTGATTTTTATCATGATATCCTATATTCCTGATTGTTTTTCATATTCGCAATAACTATCTTATAACATATCCATTACTATACCATTTTTTCTATGTATGTCGCAATTTTTTCTCAAAAGAATAAAGAAATTTTCACATATTAACACGGAAACATCCATACAATATTTTTTCGTTAAATAAAAATGATTTTTCAGCTTTTCTATGTTATAATTTGTATGAATCTGCTATTATTGTACGAAATGTATGGAATATAGCATTTTCAGACTATTTGTCAGTTATATCTGACATTTATTTTACACACATTGGGAGGGTACATATGGATTTTTCTAATTTTACAAACATTAACGCACGAATTACCGCTTGGGGCGGTATCAAGCAGACTGCATTTAACAAGAAAAAATACGCAGCCGCTGAAGCATCATGGAATTTGCTTTCACCACAGGAGATTGCAATGCTTGACCAGCAGATTCCATATGGCGTGGAAGCGTTCTCTTTCGTTGCAACACCGACAGCAATTCTCGTCTATGAGGCGAAGACGGTGCGCGTAATTCCGATTCGCGATATCATGTGGATCTATGGAAATGTAGTTAAACAGACGATGAATTTTATTCCGACAAGCAAATTTCATACCTTATATCTGCTCGCACGAGATGGTGGAACTTATTCACTTGGCCAGATCACAACCGGTGGTTTCTCCAAGAAAGCGCCGCTTGATGAAGCAGTCGCCCAACTGCAGAACCTGTTATTCCCTTACAGAAAGGGAATTGTATATGGATATTCCGATGAAATCGCGAACTATTTCCAGGGGAACTTCGCCGGAGCTATCCAGATGGTTGACGCGAAATCTATGGAGCCTTAGACCCACGTCAGATATTCCATATGCCGGTCTGATTGACAGTCAATGCAATCTCACATAACAGATAAAAAAGGATTAGCTGTATCTATACAGTCAATCCTTTTTCTTTTATATTCTCATCAATTATTGCATCGTCTGTATCGGCGGATTCGAGCAAATCACACTAATGAATCGTCGTACTTCCGACGAATTCCGTCGTATCATCCAGATAGGTATAGCCTTCGCCCGCCTCATACTGAATCAGGCAACCAGAGTTATAATACTGCGCAAACAGCACCTTTCCTTCCCCACCATACACAACAATCACGCCCGGACAACCAAATTGTCCGTAGAACGAATCACAATTCATTCCAAGCGGCTCATCCTCGTCGCCCGTAAAATTCAGGAAACGATAGTCGCTTCCATTCTCCGCATTCAATTCTTCCAACACCTTTTGTGCAAAATAATACTCCAACGCATTTGCATCGGTAATGCCATTTGCACTTTTATTCTGTGCCCGGCTGATCATATAATTCGTGAGTACACCACATCGCTGTGCATTCCCTTCGTCATCCGTATATGTCTTATCTAGATTCATCTCATGATCTTCCGCATAACTGGAAAGCATGCCTGTCTCAACCGCCGAGACAATCGTCCGAAGTTCCTCCATCGCATTTGATGCTCTGGCTTTCCTAATGTAACGAATAACCGTCAGACCGATTGCACCCGCGAGCACCGCCATGATTGCAATTGCAATAATCAATTCAACCAGTGTGAAACCTGCATTGTCTGAATTATTTCTCCATTTTTTCATACCCTTACCCCGCATATATCAAACTTTTCATAACTAAAGTCATCATATCATCATATGCACGGCAAGGCAAACGTATTTCCATAAAATGCTTGACGAAAAATTACAATTCTCCGCCTATTACAATCCCTTTGGCATCTGTCCCATGTCCGATCTGCTTCGTGACCGCAATCGGCATTGTTTTTCTCACATACTTCTTCACAAGTTGCACAATATCCGGCATGCACTGCTTTGCTTCCATCTCCGTAAATGTTCCAAGCAGGATACCCGCGATCTGCTCAAATGCACCAATCTGCTGCAACTGGCTCAGATAGGTTTCCATTCGTGCTACTGTTCCGGACCGACTCTCCAGAAGTAGAATCTTCCCATTCAGATCTGGCATATACGCCGTCCCAGACAGCTTTAAGAAACAACGGATATTTCCTCCGACAATGATTCCATGCATCTCCGTCCCCTGTACATAATGATAATCGATCCGGTACAACGCATCACCACCCTCACACAGGACATCTCGCACATCCGTCATCTGCTGCTTGCGCTCCTTATAGAGCACATTTCTTATCTGATACAACACCCCTGTCTGCCCGGTCTTCGCGTAGATTGCATTTAATATAGTCGTCAGATCACTGTATCCCCAGAACTGCTTATCCATCTTTGCAATCACGCTATAATCCAGATACGGCAGGATTCCATTCGCGATATCTCCACCGGATATGTCGCAGATTGCGTCAATCGTATCATCCAAGTAAAAATCCATTACTGCCTTCGCACGTTCTTCTGCCGTTCCACCCGCCACACCATCACGCGCATACAGGAACGGGCTGAGCACACTCTCAATCCCCATGTCTGCCAGTATCCGATGCAATTCCTCAATCTCACCTTCGTATGCCCGATTGAATCCATCTGAACAGCACACAATTCCGATTTTTCTCGTCATAATTATTCTCCATGAAAAAATAAACGGGCTGCCTTTCGACAACCCGTCTGGTTTTATATAGATTAAACTAACTCAAGAATAACCTTCATAGCACCGTCACCACGACGCTCGCCAATCTTAACGATACGTGTGTAACCACCCTTGCGGCTAGCATACTTTGCAGCATACTCGTCGAAGAGCTTAGCTGTAAGGTCTACCTTCTTTGTAGCAGCTTTCTTTCCTGCAGCATCTGTAGGAACCTCAACTACCGGGTAGAGAACCTTAAGCATCTGACGTCTAGCGTGCAGTCTGGAAGGCTGATCCTTCTTAACTGTCTTCTCAACTTCGTCGTACTGTGTAACCTTCTTACCATCTACAACTTCCTTGATACGCTTGCCATCTTTGTCCTTCTTAGCAACCTTAGCAGTTACCTTGATCTCGTCGAAGTTATCCTTCTCCTTAACAGCAAGTGTGATAAGGTGCTCAGCGATCTTACGAACTTCCTTCGCTCTAGCCTCTGTTGTCTCAATCTTTCCATGATAGAGAAGCTGTGTTACCTGATTACGAAGTAATGCGATTCTCTGATCAGACTTTTTACCAAGTTTTCTATACATTGCCATTTTAATTTTCCTCCTTACCCTTTCGGGTCTTCACTTTGCTTACTAATCCTTCGGCTTAAGTGGATATTATTCATCACCAGTACGAAGCGACAAACCAAGTTCTTTTAATTTAGCATAAACTTCATCGAGAGACTTACGACCAAGGTTACGAACCTTCATCATATCGTCCGGAGTCTTATTTGTCAATTCTTCAACTGTATTAATACCTGCTCTCTTCAAGCAGTTATAAGAACGAACGGAAAGCTCCAGTTCGTCGATACTCATCTCAAGTACCTTTTCCTTCTGATCGTCTTCCTTCTCTACCATAACGTCAACAGACTTAGCATTCTCTGAAAGATCGATGAAGAGATTCAAATGCTCACTGAGCACCTTTGCTGCAAGGCTGACTGCCTCATCTGGTGCCAATGTACCATTTGTAAATACATCAAGTGTAAGCTTGTCATAATCTGTAACCTGTCCGACACGTGTGTTCTGAACTGTCAGATTTACACGCTCCACAGGTGTATAGATAGAATCAACAGCGATTGCATCAATAGATGAATCAAGACCTTTGTTCTTGTCAGATCCAACGTAACCTCTGCCGTTTGTGATCAGAAGCTCCATCTCCAACTTTGCTTCCGGACCGCTCAAATTTGCGATTACCAAATCCGGATTCAAAATCTCAAGATCTGCATCTACCTGAATATCACCAGCCGTCACAACCTTATCACCTGAAGCATCAATATATGCAACCTTAGGCTCATTTGTTGTAGAATTGTTCTTGATGCAGAGATCCTTGATATTCATCACGATCTCTGTCACATCTTCCTTTACACCTGGAAGAGATGAGAACTCATGCAGAACGCCCTTAATCTTAACCTGACTAACTGCAGTTCCCGGAAGAGATGATAACATAATTCTGCGAAGAGAATTACCAAGTGTAATACCATAGCCTCTTTCCAATGGCTCTACTACAAACTTACCATATTTGTTATCGTCTGAAATCTCTGCGATTTCAATTCTAGGTTTTTCAAATTCAAACACTACTGACCCTCCTTCTGGATAACTGGTGTTACTTAGCTACAAACCCTTTACTTACGCGAATTACTTAGAGTACAACTCGACGATAAGTGTATCGTTTACAGGTACGTCAATCTGCTCTCTGAGTGGAAGCTCCTTAACAGTTCCTGTCAATGTCTCAACGTCTGACTCCATCCAAGCTGGAGTAACAACGCCTGCGTTTGCCTCTACGATATTCTTAAATCCCTGAAGAGACTTGCTCTTCTCTTTGATTTCAATCTTATCACCAGCACTGATTCTGTATGAAGGAATATTTACGCACTTGCCATTAACCAATACATGCTTGTGATCAACGATCTGTCTGGCCTCACGTCTTGTTCTTGCAAATCCCATACGGAAAACTACGTTATCCAATCTGGACTCAAGAAGGATCATAAGGTTTGGTCCTGTAAGACCTGGCATACGCTCTGCCTTTACATACAAGTTACGGAAAGGCTTCTCAAGCATACCATAAATAAACTTAGCCTTCTGCTTCTCACGAAGCTGTAATCCGTACTCACTTACTTTTCTGTTTGCTCTAGTCAATTTTCTTCTTGACTTCTTATTTACACCGAGAACGACTGGATCCATATCTAAGGATCTACATCTCTTGAGAATAGGTGTTCTATCTACTGCCATTATCATGTACCTCCTTATTATTAGACTCTTCTTCTCTTTGGTGGACGACATCCGTTATGTGGAACTGGAGTTACGTCTCTGATACTTAATACTTCCAAACCGCAGGCTGCGAGTGCACGGATAGCTGCCTCTCTACCTGAACCTGGTCCCTTAACCATAACATCTACTGACTTCAATCCATAAGGAAGAGCTGCCTTTGTAGCTGTCTCTGCTGCCATCTGTGCAGCATATGGCGTAGACTTTCTGGAACCTCTGAATCCAAGTCCACCTGCACTTGCCCAAGATAATGCATTACCTTCGGCATCTGTCAATGTAACGATTGTATTGTTAAAAGATGACTGAATATGAGCCTGTCCACGATCAACATTCTTTCTAACACGCTTCTTAGCCACTTTCTTAGTAGTAACTTTCTTAGCCATTAACCTGAACCTCCATTACTTCTTCTTATTTGCTACTGTTTTCTTAGGACCCTTACGAGTTCTTGCATTTGTCTTTGTCTTCTGTCCACGAACAGGTAATCCTCTTCTGTGACGGATACCACGGTAGCAACCGATTTCCTGTAAACGCTTAATGTTAAGAGCTACTTCTCTACGCAGATCACCTTCTACGACCTGAGTTTCGTTGATAACTTCGCTGAGTCTCTTAACCTCATCGTCAGTCAGATCACGAACTCTAGTGTCCGGATTTACGTTTGCTTCTTTCAGAATTCTTGTAGCTGATGTTCTTCCTATACCATAGATATAGGTAAGTCCGATTTCGATTCGCTTTTCTCTTGGTAAATCAACACCTGAAATACGAGCCATTCTTGTTATACCTCCGTAAAATAACTTAATGAAACAATTTTTGACACATGCTATGTGTCCAGCCGCTTTTATCAACTCCAGCCAAGAGCTGATGTCCGTTGTCGTCCACCCGAATACCGGCGTGGCGTCAATCGAAGTTGGTATGTAATGTGGAATACCATTACACGCACAAATACAAGGCATAGTTATAGATGGGCTATCATCCTACATACCTTGTTCCAACTGTCCTGTCAGATTGTAAGACCTAATGTCTAACAATGACCCATGTTCTATCATAAATGGCATTTATGACATACGCGAACATGAATTAACCCTGACGCTGTTTGTGCTTTGGATTTTCGCAGATTATACGAATACTGCCTTTTCTTTTAATGACTTTGCACTTATCGCAAATTGGTTTAACTGATGCTCTAACCTTCATTAAAATACTCTCCTTTCCAAAAAGTCCGCTACGAAAACCTATGATACCATTTTCCATAGCGAAATGCAAGTGAAAATGTAAATTTATTTTGCTCTCCAGGTGATTCTTCCTTTTGTAAGATCATATGGAGATAAAACCACTGTTACTTTGTCGCCCGGAAGGATTTTAATGTAATTCATTCTGAGCTTTCCACTGATATGGGCAAGTACCTTCAACCCATTCTCTAATTCTACCTGAAACATTGCGTTTGGAAGCTTCTCCAATACGGTTCCTTCCATTTCGATTTCGTCTGCCTTTGGCATATCATATCCTCCTTAATTTATTGATCTATATTATAATTCCAATCCCTCTGCACGTGATAAGATCTCTGGATCTCCCTCAGTTATCAGTACTGTATTTTCATAATGCGCGGAACGTGAGCCATCCATGGTAACGACTGTCCAGTCATCATTCAGCCAGCCAACCTGATAGCTTCCAATGTTGATCATCGGTTCAATCGCTATGACCATCCCCGGTTTTAACTTCGGGCCTTTGAACAGCTTCGGGTAATTCGGCACATTTGGTTCCTCATGGAGATGTGCGCCGACGCCGTGTCCAACCAGATCACGGACGGCAGAATACCCTCTTTTCGTAACATACCCAAAAACCGCTTTGGATATATCATTTATATGATTGCCCGCCCGGCACTGTGCAAGCCCTTCAAAAAAGCTTTGCTTCGTTACCTCGATCAATTGCACCGATTCGGAATCGATCGTTCCGACACCATACGTTCTTGCAGCATCCGAGTGATATCCTTTGTATATAACTCCGGCATCGAGGCTTACGATATCGCCTTCCTGCAAAATCCGTTCTTTAGACGGTATGCCGTGTACAACCTCATCATTGACTGAGACACAGATGGACGCCGGATAGCCCTGATAATTCAGGAACGATGGTTCGCATCCGCAGCTTCGGATAAAATCCTCACCGCACTTGTCTATCTCATATGTGGATATGCCCGGTTTTATAATTTTCTTCAATTCCTCATGCGTTTTGGCGAGAATCTCTCCCGCCTTACGCATAAGCTCTATCTCATGTTCTGTTTTGATTATGATCGCCATTTTGAACTCCGATACAGATATTAACCTAAAATAGCTACAATCGCATCAAATACGTCCTTCATATCCTTTGTTCCGTCTACCTCTGCGATGACGCCCTTCTTTGTATAGAAGTCGATCAGTGGCTGTGTCTGCTCATGGTAAACCTTCAAACGGTTCAGGACTGTCTCCGGCTTGTCGTCGTCACGAAGGATCAGGTCTGCACCACAAGTATCGCACTTACCCTCAACCTTAGTTGGGTTGTATACGATATGATAGGTTGCACCACATCCTACACATGCGCGTCTGCCGGACATTCTATTTACAATGTTTTCATCTGGGACTTCCACGTTGACTGCATAGTCGATCTTCTCGCCATTTGCAGCAAGAGCAGCGTCAAGTGCCTCTGCCTGCGGAATGGTTCTTGGGAATCCGTCAAGGATGTAACCGTTCTTGCAGTCATCTGCCTTGAAACGATCCATGATCAGGTCTACAACCAGCTCATCTGGAACAAGTAATCCCTTGTCCATGTATTCCTTTGCCTTTGCGCCAAGCTCTGTACCGTTCTTGATATTGGCACGGAAGATATCTCCAGTCGAAATGTGTGGAATTCCGTACTTCTCAGCTAACATCTTTGCCTGCGTTCCCTTACCTGCACCAGGTGCGCCTAACATAATAATCTTCAAATTATTGTCCCTCCATACTTTTCTTTTCTATGCTTTTTGTTTCCGCAAAATTTATTTCCCTATAACTAGGAATAGGAATGTACCCATAGGATACACTCCTGCTTCCTTTTATTGACATTAATCATTCAAGAATCCTGAATAATTTCGTACAATCATCTTAGACTCGATCTGATCAATCGTCTCAAGAACTACACCTACGATAATGATGAGTGAGGTTCCGCCGAACGATACGTCCGCACCAAACATTCCGTTGAAGAAGATTGGGATGACCGCAACGATCAACAGACCAACCGCACCGATAAATACGATGTAATTCAGTATTTTATTTAAGTAATCCTGTGTCGGCTTACCAGGACGGATACCTGGAATAAATCCACCGCTCTTCTTTAAGTTGTTCGCTACTTCCATCGGGTTAAATGTTACCGATGTATAGAAATATGCGAAGAATACAACCAACAGGATGTATATAATCAGACCTACACTTGCCCATGGATATGCAGGGTTAAACCAGTAATTCGAATTCATACCTCTTAAAATCTTTGCCCATACACCGCTGGTGTTGATATTAAACAAATTCACAACAACCATTGGTACGGAAAGAATGGAAGAAGCGAAGATAACCGGGATAACGCTTGATGTGTTGACCTTCAGAGGAATATGACTCTGCTGTCCGCCCATCATTCTTCTTCCCTGTACCTTCTGTGCATGCTGTACCGGAATCTTTCTGACTCCGCCCTGTAACAAAACAACCAAAATTGTTGTTACAAGTATAACCGCCAGAATAATCGCACCTGCGATTACCTGATCTACAATATCCTGACCCTTCATGAACTTTGTATATAAGTCCGAAAAATCACTTGGCATTCTGGATACGATGTTTATCAACAGGATAATAGAAATACCGTTGCCAACACCTTTTTCCGTCACACGCTCACCAAGCCACATAACAAAGGCACTACCTGTTGTCAATGTAATGATAACAAGCAGATATCCAAGTGGTCCGGTTACTGTCATATAATGTCCACGGTCGAAACCAATGACAAGTCCGAGACTCTCGATTACTGCTAAAAAGATTGTTACATATCTTGTGATAGCTGTAATCTTCTTTCTTCCGTCCTCACCATCCTTCTGCATCTCCTCCAATGCTGGAATCGCAATAGTAAGAAGCTGGATGATAATGGAAGAAGTAATATATGGTGTTACATTCAATGCAAAAATAGACATCTGTGTGAAGGAACCACCGGTGAACGAGCTCAGGAAGCTGTTTGCATCACCGAGCGCGCTCTCCAAATATTCCTTGATTGCGACTGTATTCAGTCCCGGTACCGGGATCAACGAACCAAAACGGATGACTATCAGGACAAAGAATGTAAAGAGTAATCCCATACGGATCTCTTTGACCTTAAAAGCGTCACGTAAGGTTTTGAACATACTAAATCACCTCTGCTTTTCCACCAAGAGCTTCGATCTTCTCTGCAGCGGCCTTACTGAATGCATTCGCCTTAACAGTAAGCTTTTTAGTCAACTCTCCATTTCCTAAAATCTTAACACCATCTCTAGGGTTCTTTACAACACCTGCCTCGATCAATGAAGCTACAGATACTTCTGCACCATCTTCAAATCTCTCGAGAACTGAAAGGTTGATTGCAACGATTTCCTTATGATTTCTGCTTGTGAATCCTCTCTTAGGGATTCTTCTGTAAAGTGGCATCTGTCCACCTTCAAAGCCTGGTCTTGGAGCTCCAGAACGAGCCTTCTGACCCTTGTGGCCCTTACCGGCAGTCTTACCATTTCCTGAACCATGTCCACGGCCTCTTCTGAAGCTATCGCTTGATACAGCGCCTTCAGCTGGCTTTAAACTTGATAAATTCATGACTGTTCCTCCTTCTAACAAAATTAAGCTTCTTCTACTTTTACTAAGTGACGAACCTGCTGTACCATTCCCATTGTAGCATCATTGTTTGGAAGTTCAACAGTCTTATGCATCTTTGTAAGACCAAGTGCTTTCACAGTTGCTCTATGCTTAGGAATTGCACCAATTGGTGACTTTACTAATGTTACTTTTACCTTATCTGCCATCTCAAATTACCTCCTTAGTTAAGAATCTCGTCTAAAGACTTACCACGGAGTTTTGCAATCTCTTCTGGGGACTTAATTGCCTTAAGACCCTCGATTGTAGCAAGAACAACATTCTGCTTGTTGTTAGAGCCGAGAGACTTTGTACGGATGTTCTTGTATCCTGCAAGCTCCAATACCTTACGAGCAGGACCACCAGCGATGATACCAGTACCTTCTGGTGAAGACTTCAGCAGAACGCTTGCGCTGCCGAACTTACCTGTATAATCATATGGAATACTTCCATTCTCATTGATATCAACTTTTACAAGTTTCTTGATTGCATCCTCTTTTGCCTTGCGGATTGCCTCAGGGACCTCAGCTGCCTTACCTAAGCCGGCACCTACGTGTCCGTTCTTATCTCCGACAACTACAAGAGCAGCAAATCTCATGTTACGTCCACCTTTTACAACCTTGGTGACACGCTTAATGTTTACTACGCTATCTTCCAATTCTAAATTAGAAGCATCGATAATTTCACGTTTCATGTGTTGTTCTCCTCCCTATTAGAATTCAAGACCAGCTTCTCTAGCAGCATCTGCTAAAGCCTGAATCTTACCCTGATATATAAAACCGCCTCTGTCAAAGACTACTTCCTTGATGCCTGCGTCAAGTGCCTTCTGTGCAATTACCTTGCCAAGATAAGCAGCTGCTGCTACATCATTTGTCTTCTCTAACTGATCCTTTACGTCCTTCTGAACTGTTGAAGCTGACACTAAAGTGTTACCAACTGTATCGTCAATAATCTGAGCGTACATATGATTATTACTTCTGAATACAGCAAGTCTTGGTCTTTCAGCAGTGCCGCTAAAACGGTTACGAACTCTTAAATGCTTCTTAATACGAATAGCACTTCTTGATTCCTTTTTAATCATATCTTTTCACTCCCTTATTATTTCTTACCAGTCTTACCAACTTTACGTCTGATAACTTCATCAACGTACTTGATACCCTTGCCCTTATATGGTTCTGGGGCTCTCTTCTCACGGATTTCGGCAGCATACTGGCCAACCTTTTCCTTGTCGATACCGCTAACAGTGATCTTGTTACCATCAACAGTTGTTGTGATTCCATCTGGATCAACCATCTCAACTGGATGTGAGTAACCAAGTGCAAGGTTCAGCTTGTTACCCTGCTTAGCTGCTCTGTAACCAACACCATTAACTTCCAAAACCTTTGTATAACCCTCAGTTACACCGATTACCATGTTGTGAATGAGAGTTCTTGTAAGACCATGAAGTGAACGCATCTTCTTCAAGTCGTTTGGTCTGTTTACGAGGATCTCTTCGCCTTCCTGCTTGATCTCCATCTCTGCTGGAAGTACTCTCTCAAGAGTTCCCTTTGGTCCCTTTACAGTCACCTTATTATTTTCTGCTATCTCAACAGTTACGCCTGCCGGAATAGCGATAGGCATTCTTCCGATTCGTGACATTTCGCCTTGTCCTCCTTAATTATTCTCTTGTGGAAAATCCCGACTTACCATACGAAAGCCAGTACTTCTCCACCAACATTCTCTTTTCTAGCTTCCTTATCTGTTAATACACCCTTATTTGTAGAGATGATTGCTGTACCGAGGCCACCGAGTACCTTTGGAAGCTCATCCTTTGATGCATATACACGAAGACCTGGCTTAGAGATTCTCTTAAGACCTGTAAGGATCTTCTCGTTCTTGTTTGCACCATACTTAAGTGTAATCTTGATTGTCTTGTAGTTTCCTTCCTCAACAACGTCAACTGCCTTGACATAACCTTCCTTGAGGAGAATGTCTGCAATCGCCAGCTTCATCTTAGAAGCAGGTATATCTACTGTATCATGTTTTGCAGTATTTGCGTTACGGATTCTTGTAAGCATATCTGCAATTGGATCGCTCATTGACATAGCTTTGTTTCCTCCTTATTCTTCTTCACTCTTACCAGCTTGACTTCTTAACGCCTGGTATCTGTCCCTTGTATGCTAACTCACGGAAACATACTCTACAAATTCCATATTTTCTCAAAACTGAATGTGGACGACCACAAATCTTGCAACGAGTGTACTCTCTGGTAGAAAACTTCTGAGGACGCTGCTGCTTAACCTTCATAGATGTTTTAGCCATAGTTCATTTCCTCCTACTTCTTAAATGGCATACCGAACAAAGTCAATAACTCACGAGCTTCCTCATCTGTCTCAGCCGTGGTAACGAAGATGATATCCATACCTCTTACCTTATCAACCTTATCGTACTCGATTTCAGGGAAAATAAGCTGCTCCTTGATACCTAATGCGTAGTTACCTCTACCATCAAAAGCATCCGGATTTACACCTCTAAAGTCACGTACTCGTGGAAGTGCAAGGTTTACAAGTCTGTCTGTAAACTCATACATCTTCTCGCCACGAAGTGTTACCTTACATCCGATTGGCATACCTTCTCTTAACTTGAAGTTCGCTACGGACTTCTTAGCACGTGTTACAACTGCCTTCTGACCTGTGATTGTCTCAAGATCCTTGATTGCAGTATCTAAAACCTTTGCGTTTTCCTTTGCTTCTCCAACGCCCATGTTGATAACGATCTTATCAAGCTTTGGAATCTGCATTACATTCTTATATCCAAACTTCTTAACCATAGCATCTTTAATTTCGTTGCTATATAAATCTTTAAGTCTGCTCAAAATCTTCTGCCTCCTTCCCTATATTAATCGATAACTTCTGTCTTGCCATCGATCTTGGCTACTCTGACCTTATCCTTCTTCTCACCCTGGAAGCCAACGCGAACTGGCTTACCCTTGTAGAGATACATAACGTTTGAAAGGTCGATAGGAGCTTCCTTATCAATGATTCCGCCCTGCTGGTTCTGCATACTTGGCTTGCTGTGCTTGTGAACGATGTTTACGCCCTCAACAAGAACCTTGTTGTTCTTAGCATCAACAGATAATACCTTACCTTCTTTGCCCTTATCCTTACCGGCAATGACCTGAACCATATCGTCTTTTTTAATCTTCATAGTTGCCATCGTCGCTACCTCCTATAATACTTCTGGTGCAAGAGACACGATCTTCATGAACTTCTTGTCTCTCAATTCTCTAGCGACAGGTCCAAAAATACGTGTTCCTCTTGGATTACCGTCATCCTTAATAATAACTGCTGCGTTCTCATCAAACTTGATGTAGGAACCGTCCTTACGACGAGCACCCTTCTTAGAACGTACAACTACGGCTTTCACAACATCACCTTTTTTTACAACTCCGCCTGGTGTTGCGTCTTTAACTGAGGCAACGATGACATCACCGATATTTGCATATCTTCTTGTAGAACCGCCTAATACACGAATGCAGAGGATTTCCTTAGCACCTGTGTTATCAGCAACTCTAAGTCTTGTTTCCTGCTGTACCATTTTGTCTGCGCCTCCTTACTTAGCCTTCTCGATAATCTCGACAAGTCTCCATCTCTTATCCTTTGACAAAGGTCTTGTCTCCATTACTCTTACTCTATCGCCAACTTTACACTCATTATTCTCATCATGTGCCTTGAGCTTGTAAGTTCTCTTTACAATCTTACCGTAAAGAGGATGCTTTACATTATCAACGATTGACACAACGATTGTCTTGTCCATCTTATCACTTGTAACTAAACCTACACGTGTTTTTCTCAGATTTCTGTCCACAATATGTTCCTCCTTTTACGATAATTATGCGTTCGCCTTCTGAGCGATCACTGTCTGAATTCTGGCAATGTTCTTACGAACAGCCTTAATTCTGCTTGTATTCTCAAGCTGGTTAGTGGCGTTCTGGAATCTCAAGTTGAATAATTCCTTCTTAGCAGCTACTAACTCGCTCTGCAACTCTTCCAGAGACTTTGCGTTTAATTCGTTCTTATAATCCTTAAGCTTCACCGCCATTAACCTCCTTGTCTAAATCTGCTTTTGATACGATCTTACACTTTACAGGCAGCTTGTGTGTAGCGAGACGAAGGGCTTCCTTTGCTGTCTCTTCTGGCACACCAGCGATCTCAAACATAACTCTGCCTGGCTTAACAACTGCTACCCAGTACTCCAGAGCGCCCTTACCAGAACCCATACGAGTTTCAGCAGGCTTTGCTGTTACCGGCTTATCTGGGAAAATCTTGATCCAGACTTTACCATTACGCTTTACATATCTTGTCATAGCGATACGGGCAGCCTCGATCTGGTTGGATTTGATCCAAGCAGGCTCAAGAGCTACGATACCATATTCACCGTTTGTAATCTTATTTCCACGAAGCGCCTTACCAGCCATAGTGCCTCTGAACTGCTTACGACGCTTTACTCTCTTAGGCATTAACATTATTTATCGCTCCCTTCCTTGTTTCCTTTAGTAGGAAGTACTTCACCGTGGTAAACCCATACCTTAACACCAACTTTACCATAAGTTGTGTTTGCCTCAGCAAAACCATAATCGATGTTAGCACGAAGAGTCTGAAGAGGAATCTTACCCTCTGTATAGAACTCTGTTCTAGCCATATCTGCACCGCCAAGACGTCCTGAACAGCAAGCCTTGATACCAAGTGCGCCCATCTTCATTGTTCTGCTCATGCAAGACTTCATAGCACGTCTGAATGAGATACGGTTCTCAAGCTGCTGTGCAATGTTCTCTGCTACTAACTGTGCATCAAGATCCGGCTTCTTAATCTCCTTGATGTCGATGAAAAGCTTCTTAGAAGTAAGCTTCTGAAGCTTAGCCTTGATCTCGTTGATTCCAGCGCCGCCCTTTCCGATTACTACACCAGGCTTAGCTGTATATAAGTTTACTCTTACCTTATCAGCTGTTCTCTCGATCTCGATCTTAGAGATGTTTGCTGAATAAAGCTCTTTCTTTAAAAACTCACGAATCTTATAGTCCTCAACAAGGTTATCTGAGAATTCTCCGTCCTTGGTATCAGCATACCACTTTGAATCCCAATCCTTGATGATTCCGACTCTTAAACCATGTGGATTAACTTTCTGTCCCATTGCTTACCTCCTATCTTGCATCCAGCACAACAGTGATGTGGCTTGTTCTCTTCTCGATTCTGTAAGCTCTACCCTGTGCTCTCGGCTGAATTCTCTTCATTGTTGGTCCTTTGTTTGCATAACACTCAGCGATGTAAAGGTCTTCTACCTTCATACCGTTGTTGTTCTCTGCATTCGCAATAGCGGACTTCAATAACTTCTCAATTACCTTTGATGCATAACGATTGTTGTAAGCAAGAATACCAAGTGCTGAAGTTACATCCTTGCCTCTGATCGCATCTAATACGAAACATGCCTTTGTTACTGATACTCTAGCGTATGAAACAGTAGCCTTAGGTCTTGTATCCTTATTCTCATTTCTGAGTCTCTTAATCTGGGATCTATGTCCTTTTGCCATGAATGTGTCCTCCTTTCGACTTATCTCTTCTTACCCTTCTTCTCATCCTTGCCATGTCCTCTGTATGTTCTTGTTGCAACGAACTCACCGAGCTTATGGCCAACCATATCCTCAGTTACATATACAGGCACATGCTTTCTTCCATCATATACAGCGATTGTATGACCAACGAATGATGGGAAGATTGTTGAACGACGTGACCATGTCTTAATGACGTCCTTCTTGTTGTCAGCGTTCATAGCATCTATCTTCTTTAACAAATAACCATCTGCAAATGGTCCTTTCTTTAATGAACGAGCCATAACTTACCTCCTTACTTAACGTTCTTACCGTCTCTTGTTCTTACAATGTACTTGTTAGACTGCTTGTTCTTCTTTCTGGTCTTAAGTCCCAGTGCCGGCTTACCCCAAGGAGTAGATGGGCCAGAACGACCGATCGGTGCTCTACCTTCACCACCACCATGTGGGTGATCGTTCGGGTTCATAACAGAACCACGTACTGTTGGGCGGACACCCATGTGACGCTTACGTCCTGCTTTACCGATGTTAACAAGTCCGTGCTCGATATTACCAACCTGACCGATTGTTGCACGGCAAACGATAGGAACCATTCTCATTTCTCCGGATGGAAGTCTGAGTGTTGCATACTTGCCTTCCTTTGCCATGAGCTGAGCGGAGTTACCTGCGGAACGTACAAACTGTGCGCCCTTTCCAGGATAAAGCTCAATGTTGTGAATCTCAGTACCAACTGGGATGTTTTCAAGTGGTAAGCAGTTACCAATCTTGATTTCTGCATTTGCACCATTCATAAGCTCGTCGCCAACCTTAAGTCCAACTGGAGCAATGATATATGCCTTCTCACCGTCTGCATAGTGAAGCAGTGCGATGTTTGCTGTTCTATTTGGATCGTACTCGATTGCAGCTACCTTAGCAGGGATATCATCTTTTCTTCTCTTGAAGTCGATCATTCTGTACTTCTGTCTGTTTCCGCCGCCGTGATGTCTTACTGTAATCTTACCCTGATTGTTACGTCCTGCAGTCTTATCCTTCTTTGCAAGAAGTGATTTCTCTGGAGTGCTCTTTGTGATCTCCACGAAATCAAGACCTGTCATATTCCTTCTGGAAGGTGTATATGGGTTATATGTCTTAATTCCCATTTTAGTTCTCCTTTCGAATCTCAATTTATTATCGTGCTTTTATTGCACATAGCTTTTAATCTTAAAGACCTTCGAACAATTCGATATCTGCACTCTCAGCTGTAAGCTGAACGATTGCTTTCTTAGTCTTTGCTGTCTTGCCGTAAGTCATACCACGTCTCTTAGTCTTACCATCCTGATTCAATGTGTTGACCTTAGCAACCTTTGCTCCCTCGAACATCTTCTCTACAGCTTCCTTAACCTGAGCCTTGGTAGCTTCTGGATGAACAAGGAAAGTGTACTTCTTCTCAGCCATAGCGTTCATACTCTTCTCTGTAAGAACCGGCTTAAGGATAACGTCATAATATTTGATATCTGCCATTATGCATACACCTCCTCGATTGCTGCTACTGCATCCTTTGTGATCACGAGTGAATCATACTTAAGAATGTCATATACGTTAATTGAGTTTGTCATAGTTGTCTTAACTGTTGGGATGTTTCTAGCTGAAAGAACAACCTTCTCATCCTTATCCTTTGTTACAACCAAAGCCTTAGGTGCTTTTAAGTTGTCAAGGATCTGAGCAAACTTAGATGTCTTGATCTCATCAAGCTTGAACTCATCAACTACGATAAGCTTAGAATCCTGAACCTTTGATGTGAGTGCAGACTTGATAGCGATCTGCTTCTCTCTCTTGTTCATCTTCATAGAGTAATCTCTTGGCTTTGGTGCAAATACAACACCACCGCCTGTCCACTGTGGAGATCTTGTAGAACCCTGTCTTGCATGACCTGTTCCCTTCTGTCTCCAAGGCTTTCTTCCGCCACCAGATACTTCAGAACGTGTCTTTGCGCTCTGTGTGCCCTGACGACCGTTTGCTAACTGGCTTACAACTGCCAGATGTACTAAATGCTCATTTATCTCAACACCGAATACGTTGTCGTTAAGCTCAAGCTTATCTACTTCTTTACCTTCGATGTTATAAACTGCTACTGTTGCCATCTAATGATCCTCCTTCCTGAAAGCCCGGCTTATTTGCCAGTCTTTACTGTTTCCTTAATCATTACTAATGATTTCTTTGGTCCAGGTACGGCACCCTTTACCAAAATTACGTTGTTCTCTACATCTATCTTAACAATCTCAAGGTTCTGTACTGTAACTCTTACATTACCCATATGTCCAGGCATCTTCTTACCCTTGAATACTCTACCTGGTGTAGTTGCAGAACCATTGGAACCTGCATGACGATGATACTTAGAACCATGAGCGGAAGGACCAGACTTCATACCGAATCTCTTGATACCGCCTGCGTATCCCTTACCCTTTGACTTTGCAGTAACATCAATCTTGTCACCCTCTGCAAAGATATCAGCCTTGATCTCATCACCTGCGTTGTAATCAGCTACGTTCTCAAGTCTGAACTCACGAACGAACTTCTTAGGTGTTGTGCCAGCCTTCTTGAAGTGACCAACCTCTGCCTTACCAGCGCCATGTGGGTTTCTGATTACTTTCTTTCCAGAAACATCCTTTGTTGTTACTCTTTCTTTCTTTTCGCCGAAACCAACCTGTACTGCATCGTAACCGTCGTTATCAACTGTTTTTACCTGAGTTACAACACATGGTCCAGCCTGTAAAACTGTTACTGGTGTTAAAACACCGTCTTCGTTGAAGATTTGAGTCATTCCGACTTTTGTTGCTAAAATAGCCTTCTTCATGAAATTTTTCCTCCTAATTTTAATTCACAGCGGATTGCCGGAGCAATCATTCTAAATTCGCTTTCGCGTAATTAGGTACTGCAATAAACATTTTGATTGATGAATTACTTCATCTTTACATTAACATATACACCAGCTGAAACATCAAGCTTCTGAAGAGCATCGATTGTCTTCTGTGATGGTGTAAGTACATCAATGAGTCTCTTGTGAGTTCTCTGCTCGAACTGTTCTCTGGAATCCTTATACTTATGAACAGCTCTGAGGATTGTGATCTTCTCAACCTTTGTAGGCATTGGAACAGGACCTGAAACCTTTGCTCCTGTACTCTTGATCGTCTCGATGATCTGCTTTGCAGCCTGATCGATTAACTTGTGATCGTACGCCTTCAATGTGATTCTCATTACTTGACTTGCCATAAAAAAAGCCGCCTCCTTTTCGCACTTTTTGTAGTACGACAAGTGGTGACTGTACAACTTTCCCGTGTGTTTCTTATCTTATCTCACACCAAGGTGTTTCAGATATCTTCACACGTCATCTCTGGCATTGCCAGATGGTTATTGAGTACAGTGACTTGTCGCCAGTTATCGTTAATTGACATTCGCTCCACGAAAAACCTATGTCATGCATAGCAACCTTCGCTTCTACGCTATCAATGTCACAGCAAGGGTTATTATACTCAATACCACCTGTAAATGCAAGAGTTTTTTTTATTTTTTTGTATTTTTTTCGATACGCTGGTATTGTCTGCCAGATTCCGTATCTTTTTGATATTTTTGTGTGTTTCTTCTATAATAATGTCTGTTATGAATACGGATTGTTGTCTGTATTCTGTCCCGGTGTATATGGAACACTTGGTGCACCATCCGGTGTCTGGTTGTAAGTCTGATTTGGTGCCTGTCCATATCCTGCATCCGGTGTCTGGTTATATGCCTGTCCAGTGACTGGATTTACCACACCTGCATCATATGGCTGTCCGGTTACCGGATTCACATACGGATTGCCCGGCTGTCCCATCGCCGGTGTTGCATTTGTATAAGCAAGATTCTTCTCATTCTTAATCTGTTTGTTAATCTTTGCGAATGCAATTATACAGAGCACGCCGATTGCCAGAGCGCCAAGCACGATCATCCAGCCAAAAAATCTTGTCTGCGTAGCATCGACTGCAACCGTATAATAATCGCAGTAATCTGCAATGCCGGATGACGCCAGTGCATCTCTGTAATAGCCTTCGATTTCCGGATCCAGTGTACGAATCTGTCCTTCGATTGCAATTGCATCGCTGAAGTTTGCATTATCATCATTTGCAAGCTCGTCTAACTTCTTAATCGTTTTCTTGTTCTTCACGGTAAGTACGATAATCTTCGCATCCGTAATATCATCCATGTTATCATCACCAAGTACGATCGCGTAATGCTGTTCCTTGCCTGCCGGGATAATGCCATTGATGTAATGCTTTGTCTCTGCGAAGTTACCAAGTACAAGGTAACTGTCTGTTCTTACGTGATCGTCCTTCTGCGGGCGGACATTGGCTGCAATCTCATTCAAATCTTTTGCTTTGCCTCCAAGCAGATAATCCATGTCCCCGATGAAGCACATGATTGCCAGCAGCACGAAAATAATTCCGACGATCAGGCTGACGATTGCACCGCCTTTTTTGTTCTCTTTCTTTGGTTTCATAATTTTTCCTCCTCTTCCCTCTCTTTTACTTTAGTAGATTATATATAGAAGGAACGATGTGCATCTCCTCGCACATGCGTTCAACTTCCTGTAAACTGCGCTCCCGTTTTTCTTTCGGGATTGCAGATTTTACAGCACGTATCAACAGATTCTTCGGTGAATGTGCAAAATCCACAAACTCCAGAATCTGTGTCTTGTACCCACGGTACGTTAGCATATTGGCACGTATCGCATCCGTCGCAAGTGCCGCCATACGTTCTTTGATGATGCCATATTCCATCATCGGTGCCAGCAATTCGCTTTCGATCTGTCCGTTTACTTCATGCTGGCAGCACGGCACAGATAAAATATATTTTGCATTCCACTGTACAGCGTTGAACAACGCATAATCAGTCGCCGTATCGCACGCATGCAATGTCACAACCATGTCAACCGGCATTTTCGTCTTATAGCCGTTGATATCTCCAAGTTCAAAATGCAGATGGTCATAGCCGTACTTCTCCGCCGTCTCATTGCAGTGTTTTATCACATCCGCTTTCAGATCCAGTCCGATGATTTCCGCCTTTTTCTTTCGGATTTCTACTATATAATAATAGAGGACAAAGGTGAGATAGGATTTGCCGCATCCGAAATCAAGAATATAGATTTCATCCTTTGTTTCATTTTTCAGCACATCATCAACAAGCTCCACGAAGCGATTGATCTGTTTGTACTTGTCATACATGGAACGGACAACCTTTCCCTCTTTCGTGAATATCCCCATATCCACAAGTGGCGGAACTGTCATGCCCTCCTGTAAAATATAATTCTTCTTCCGGTTGTGTTCGCCCCGGCGGCTGTTCATCTTATCTGCCAGGTCCGCTACATCGCTGCCGCTTGTCTTCGCCAGTTTTGATGTTCCCGACTGTTTTGCCGGAAGTCTGGTTGCGTTCGTCAGCAGTTTGCCTTTCTTCGTCATCTTAAAACTATATTCTTTTTCTTCTGTGAATATATTCATCTGGCACAGATGCTCCGGGAAATGCACAAGCAGCTTGTCTGCAAGTTCCTCTACATCAACATTTTCCTGAAAGACCTGCTTTTCCGTGTACGCCGCAATCTGGCAAAGTTCTTTCCCACGCACAGTCGTCCATGTGACTTCCACTTTTCGATATTGATATGTCTTATCCAGCCGGTTACTCACGATGATCCGCGTCATCTGCGGAAGCAGCCGCTCGATCTGTTCTTTTATTTTCTCCATAGCAAGCCTCTTTTTCCCATATATGGCTTTATTATATCCGACCACTCTACATGTTTCAACTGTATTTTTCTTTAAATACAAGAAAACGCGCCGGCTTGTGCCGACGCGTTTTGCGGGGGAGAAGAATTGGTTGTTGAAACCAATGTATATTACTCAGCAGCTATAGCTGCTGTCTTGATAATGAATTTTGTCACACCGGCTGTGTTGTCTGACTTTCCACCGAAGCTGTCATACTCGGTTGCTGCTTCCATTGCTGCCTGCAGTCTCTCAACAGAATCCTTCACATCGCCGTTGTATGCGCTGATCATCTTCTTGATTGCCTCATTGTTCAAAGTTACAAGGCTCTCATTCAAGGTACCTGCGCCATCTGCTACCTGTGATGCGCCATCTGCCAGTGTCACAGCACCATCCTTCAACTGTCCGGCACCACTTGCCAATGCATTTGCGCCACTTACCAACTGGCTGATACCATTCTTCAATGCTGGTATCGAGCCTGCCAGAGTTGATGTTCCCTGTGCCAGTGCATTTGCGCCGCTTACTAAGCTGTAACCATTTGCCTGTGTTGCTTCGATCTGGGAAGCAATCGTTGCCTTTGCTGTCTCAGCGCCCTGTACGGCTGCCTGACCGGCTGCCTGCGAAGCTGCCTGTGTAGCGGCAGACTTACATGCCTCAGCAACTGACTGTCCCATAGTATCTGCACCAGATGCAGCCACTCCCTGCATCACCTGTGAAGCAATCTGACCCAGAGATTTATCGACACTGCCAGCTGCACCGCTTGCAATCTGGTTGTACAACTCTGTTCCCGGCGTCATAGCTGCAGTATATACTGCCGCAATTGTTGCTGTTTTTGTTGCTTCATCTGTAATATTGGCTGTTTCCGCCTGAACTGCCTGCACAACACCCGCTGAAAAGGCAGCCTGATACATTGGATTATATACTTTATCCTTTTCATTCACAAGAGCCTGCTTTATAGCCGCAATCTTCTCATCCGATGTCATCGTACTTGTAAAGTTCTGCGCCGCCTGCGCTGCAATCGCTGCATATGTCTGGGAATCCGGAGCAAACTGTGCTTCAACTGCGCTTGCTGCTGCCGTACCTGCCTGCTGTGCAACAGCAGCCTGCTCTTCTTCTGTCATCTTTGTGTTAACGGCTGTATCCAGTGTATTGACACCTGCTGCGATTGCCTGTGCACTCTGGTTGATTACGCTGACGCCATTTGAAAGATCTCCAGAGGAACTTGACAGGCTTTCCATACCTGCCTTCAGGCTTCCGGCACCGGATGTCAGATCACCCATCTTATCTGCCAATGTACCTGCGCCATCGGATACCTGTGTTGCTCCATCGGAAAGCTCACCAGAACCATCTGCTAACTGATCACCAGCACTGCTCAGGCTGTCTGTCAGCTTATCGAGGTCTGTCAGATCCACGCCGCCGGAGAAATTCATCTCAGAGCCATTGACAAGCAGTGTCACTGTCATATCCAGTGAGAAGTCTGTCACATCTGCACTCACCTCTACATATTCCGGAATCTCTGTATCCAGATCTGCGGCTGCATCCTTTACGCCATCATCCAGTCCAGGAATTGCATAACCGACAACGATATTGCTCTCACCCTGTGCGAGGTATTTACCATTTGTAACCTGAATATTCTTGAAGTTGTCGCCAAGCACCATGCCGGATACTGCAACGAATGGTACGGAGATATCCTCGTCCTTGCCATTTACTTCCTTCGTTACTGTTTCGTTGCTTGTATAATCCAGACGAATCTTTACCTTACCACTCTTACCTGCCAGGTCTTCTGGAGAAATTTCATTTCCATCCAGATAATAAGTTGCCTTCACAGAGACCGGAAGCTCCTTATCCGTTGTTCCCTGATAGCTGATCTCATTTCCGGCAGCATCCCATGTGATCTTGTTGCCGTTCTGTGTAAATGTCTCGTCGCCCTTGACATTTACGATATCCTTCAGATCGGTTGTATCTTCAATCTTGTCGCTCTTGTCACGGTTCTTCAATGTCTCATTGACTAAGATGTTATCGACATCGCCATTTGCCTTAGCAAATACATAAACGGTCTCGTCCTTGTCGACATCCTTCTCTGTCATATTTACATTTTCAGCGAGCGTATCTGCCAGCTCATCCGTATTCATGACTGTCGTTGCGTCGGTATCGCTTGCCTTATCATCTCCGGCAAGGTATTCCTTGTCATACTTTGTCACATCTGTATTGCCTGTGATTCCGGCTACGCAGGAAGCCACTGCCAGTGAAACAGCTCCGGCAGAACCTGCGATATACTTTGTCGTTTTCTTCCATTCTTTCTTATTTAAACGCTTCATAACGTATTCTCCTTTCGAAATGCTTTCCAACCTGATTACTGTTCGATCTGTTTTTCTTTGTTTCGGAAGCCTGCGCTTGTATGAATGATGACCTTATCGAAGATCATAAACATCGTTGGCAGCAACAGAATAACAACTACCATACTGATTAACGCACCGCGTGCCATCAATGTACACAGAGAGCTGATCATATCAATGTTTGAATAAAGGCCAACACCGAATGTCGCTGCAAAGAAGCTCAACGCACTGACAACGATTGACTGTACAGAACCCTGCATTGCCTCGATCACTGCTTCCTTCTTCTCTGCGCCATGATATCTCGCACGTTTATATTTGTTCGTCATCAGGATCGCATAGTCAACGGTCGCACCAAGCTGTATCGTTCCGATTACGATTGACGCGATAAACGGAAGTGTCGTCTTGGTATACGTTGGAATACCCATGTTGATGAAAATCGCAAACTCAATGACGGATACCAATATAATTGGAAGCGTAATAGACTTGAATACGATTGCGATAATAATGAAGATCACGCCGATGGATACCGCACTAACCATCTTGAAATCCTCATCGGTAATATCAATCAGATCCTTTGTACAAGGTGCTTCACCGATCAGCATACCAGTCTCATCATATTCCTTTACAATCTTCTTTAATGTATCACACTGTGCATTGACCTCATCCGAAGCAACTGCATATTCGGACATGATCAACATCATCTTATAGTCGCCACTCTCAAATACATCTACGATATCACTTGGAAGCATAGACTTTGGAATCGTCGTTCCGATCACGCTGTCCAGACTCAGTACCGCATTGACACCGTCGACCTGTTCCATCTCTTTTGTCATCTTCACAACATCTTTGCTTGAAGTATCCTTATTTAAAAGTACCATGTGAGTTGCACCCATGTGATACTGTTCTTCCAGCTTGTCGTTCGCTGTGATACTCTCCAAGCTCTTCGGCAGTGTACCTGCCAGATCATAATATACGGTATTATGTGTATATCCATAAATGGCTGGGCCAATCAGGATAAAGAACAGGATAATAAATATGTAGAAATGATTTACTACCCATTTCGATATTCTGGAGAGATCCGGCAAAATAACCTTATGCTTTGTCTTCTCGATTGCCTTGTCGAAAATCAAAACCATAGATGGCAATACGGTTACACAACAGATAACTCCAAATACAACACCCTTTGCCATAACCACACCAAGATCCATACCAAGTGTGAAGCTCATGAAGCAAAGTGCGATAAATCCGGCTACGGTTGTGATGGAACTACCAACAACAGATGAAATCGTGTTGGAAATTGCATGTGCCATCGCACGGTTCTTATCACCCGGATATACCTGCTGCTTCTCTTCGTAGCTGTGCCACAGGAAGATCGAGTAATCCATCGTAACGCCTAACTGCAAAACCGCCGCCAGTGCCTGTGTCACGTAGGAGATTTCTCCCTTGATCACGTTCGTACCTAAGTTATAAACAATCGCCATACCTATACTCAACAGGAAGAAAACCGGGATGATAGCGGAATCCATCGCAAGCGCCAGAACGATCGTCGAAAGAATAACCGCGATCAATACATAGATCGGTGTTTCTTTGTTGGAGAGGTTCTTCGTATCTGTAACGACTGCAGACATACCTGAGAGGAAGCACTGCTTGTTCATAACCTTACGCAGGCTTTCGATCGCTTCCATTGTCTCATCTGCAGAAATGGAATTCGGATACAAGACAAACATGATTGTCGAATCTGCATCCTTATTTACAAATACATCCTTGATGCTGTCCGGAAGTAAATCGATCGGAACGGACAAGTCCATGAAGGAGTCATACCATAAAACATCCTTGACTCCCTCGACCTTGCACATTTCCTTACGCATAGCAGATATGTCTTTGTCTGACATACCTTCTACCACGCACACGGAAAATGCACCGGTACCAAATTCGTCCACCATGATCTCCTGACCTTTCATCGTCTCGATGTCGTCCGGAAGATAATTTAAAATGTCGTAGTTTACACGAGTGTGAAAATATCCAAATGCTGACGGAATCAAAAGCAGGACTGCTATCACCAGAATCAGTACTTTGTGTTTCACTACCCATTTACCAAAATGAATCACGAGTCATCCACCTTTCTTTCTTCTTTTTATTCTCTCATCTTCATTGCACCCCTATAATAAAAAAAGGATTGAATATATTGAATATTCAATCCAAGTTGTTTGTTTGTGTTTTCTATACATAAATCTAAATGTGTTTATTTTGCTATACATTCATAAATTTTATGTATAGACTATACTAACTCATTCAAGACATCCATCATCGAAGACTTTGTCAGATACTTGTAAACCTCTGACAGATCCTTCGGCGAGATCATATAATCACGTTTAATCCACGCAATCGCTACATAGCACATCGAGTTCGCGTAGTATTCTGCAATAATCTGACGATCAAGCCATGTGTATTTGTGGCTTTTGCCCTGTTTCTTCTGATCGATAATCTCTAACAGAAGCTTCGACACTTCGCTACGCGCAATACTCTCAAAAGAGTTCTGTCCATCGATACACACCGCCCGCTCATAAAAAGCGCGCTCATTCTGCATGCTTGAAAAAAGCAATGTCAAACCTTCCTGTATCATATCGTTTAACAGGAGCGGCTTGATTGGTTCGAGCAGATCATGCCGTACAATGTATTCAAGCAGTGCATATTTGTCTGCAAAATGATTGTAAAATGTCGGTCGGATCACACCTGCCTTGTCTGTGATATCCTTGATGGTGATCTTCTCCATCGGTGCCTTGCACAGAAGCTCCTTGAAGCTTGCTGCAAGCAGATCGTCGGTATTTCCTTTTTTTCCTCTTTGCTGCATAACGTTCCTTCTTTCTTCACAGCTACATCAACGGGGCTACTAACCGGAGCAGGCTCTGTCCGAACAATTTCAGGCGGCTCGTCTCCCGGATCTTCTCCTTTGTCACTTCATCACACTTCGCCAGTGTGTCCATATAATCTTCCTTGATCTCATAAATTGAGCTGCAATTAAACATCCATACACCACACTCAAAATGCAGATACAGACTCCGGTAATCGAAGTTGATCGTACCGACCGTTGCCACCTTATCGTCCACAACGACAGTCTTCGCATGGATAAAGCCCGGCGTATACTGGAAGATCCGCACTCCTGCTTCGATCAACTGGTAGTAATATGACTGGGTTACCAGATACACCAGCTTCTTATCCGGGATACCCGGCGTAATGATGCGCACATCAATTCCGCTTTTTGCCGCAAGTGTCAACGCTGTCACCATCTCATTATCAATAATCAGATACGGTGTTGTGATATAGACATAATGCTTTGCCTTGTTGATCATGTTCAGATAGATATTCTCTCCGACAATCTCATTATCCACCGGCGTGTCGCCATACGGCTGAATGTATCCATCCGAGAAGAATGCCATATCCTGATATTTCTCTGGTGAATACGACGAATAATCATCTTTCTCGCCGGTCAGCATCAACCATGTCTGCAAGAACATCAGCGTCAGGTTCCAGACAGCCTCGCCCTTCAGCATGATACCGGTATCCTTCCAATGTCCAAACCGTGATTTCTTGTTGATATATTCATCCGCCAGATTGATACCGCCGGTAAATCCGACATAACCATCAATGACCGTAATCTTCCGGTGGTCACGGTTGTTCTGTCTCAAGTTAAAGACTGGACCAATCGGGTTAAACGCTGCAACCTTGATTCCCTTCTCCTTCATATCCTTGATGAATCGGGAAGGAATCCACATAGAGCATCCAAAATCATCATAGATCAGACGCACATCCACGCCCTCTTTTGCTTTCCGCTCCATGATTTCCAAGATCGTATCCCACATCTCGCCCTGCTTGATGATAAAATACTCCATAAATATAAAATGATTTGCATTGTTTAATTCTTCCACAAGCTTCGCAAAATTATCCTCGCCAAGCGGGAAATAACGCACAACGGTATTCTTATACACCGGATAACCTGCAGTCTTGGAAATATACGTCGACTGCACACTCGCACTCTGACTCAGCTTCCGGATCTCCCGCTGCCGGCTCTTATCACTCGGCATATACTGAAATGTATCGAGATGATTCTTCTGCGCATCCCGGATAAACTTCATACGGGTTCGGTTACCAGCAATCGCGATATACAGCACACCGCCTAAGATCGGCGTTACCATCATAAGCAGAATCCACGTCAGCTTATACGCGGGGTTTTCTGGCTTATTGACGATATATAGCACAACCGTCGCCGAAATCAAAATCGCCAGCGTTTTCCAGTAAAACATGTAGTTCTTGGCAATTCCATATAGAAATACCCAGAAAAGGATCTGCAGGATCAGGGTAAATACAACAATCGCAATCTTCGTGATATAAATGGATTTAGATTTGTTCTGTCGTCCATATCGCGGTTTGTCATGTTCATGTTCATGTCCGCTACACGTCGTTTCCTGAACCGTTTCCTGTTCTGTTTTCTCTTCCATTGTCTTCTCTGTCTCCTGCAATCTGTCTTTTCCTTCTTTCTCTCTATGTTGACAGTACATGTCAACGAATCGTTACAATGGTTGTTTACATCACATTCTAACTACTCTGCACTCCAGCGTCCTGACGCGCCACAAGGAAGGATCAGTCCTGTCTCTTTCACCGGAAGTCCAATCTCCTGCGACTCCACATGTCCGCCGAATTTCTTTCCTACCTCGGTAGAAATCATATAAGTAAGCACCGCCGGAGCCAGTCCGGTTGTATATGAATTCACTAAAAAGAATAACGGATTATCCGACAAAAGCTGACTTGCCAGTGCGATAAATGGATGGATTTTCTCCTCCAGCTTCCAGATCTCACCCTTTGGTCCTCTGCCATAAGATGGCGGGTCCATGATGATGCCGTCATAATGATTGCCACGGCGGATCTCCCGCTCCACGAACTTCACACAATCATCAACCAGCCAGCGGATTGGTGCATCTTCAAGTCCGGATGCCACCGCATTTTCCTTGCCCCATGTCACCATACCCTTTGATGCATCGACATGTGTGACCTTAGCGCCCGCCTTCGCTGCTGCCAGTGTCGCACCGCCGGTATAGGCAAACAGATTCAGCACCTTGATCTCACGGTTTGCATTTCGTATCTTCTCACTAAACCAGTCCCAGTTCACCGCCTGCTCTGGGAAAAGTCCAGTATGTTTGAAGGTAAATGGTTTCAAATGAAAGGTCAGATCTTTGTAATTGATGCTCCACTGCTTCGGCAGATCGAAGAATTCCCATTCTCCACCGCCCTTGTTACTGCGGTGATAATGTCCATTCAGCTTTTTCCATGCCGGGTTCTTTCTTGGAAGATCCCACAACACCTGCGGGTCCGGGCGAAGCAAAATATAATCGCCCCATCGTTCCAGTTTTTCTCCCTTTGAACAATCTATAATCTCATATTCTTTCCACTGATCGGCTACCCACATATACTTTTAGTCCCTTTCGTCTATTTTCTTATACATTGCGTCCTAATTTTATACAAGCAATACTAACACACCCAACTTTCCAACGCAAGAATGAAAGTCCCGTTTTTGTCATGAAATACAGATAAAAAAAGACAGTTTGCACATTTTGTACATGCAAACTGTCGTAATTTTCTTACCAATCACGCTTCTCGATTGGAATATATTCTTTGTGATGACCAACGAATTTGTACGCTGGACGGATAATCTTGCCCTTATTTACCAACTCCTCGATCCGGTGTGCAGACCAGCCGGAGATACGGGAGATTGCAAAAATCGGTGTAAAGATCTCGATTGGCAGCTTCAACATTGTATACACAAATCCGCTGTAGAAATCGACATTCGCGCAAACCGTCTTGAATGTACGGCGATGCTCACTGATCAGCTTCGCTGCGATACGCTCAACTCTGTCATACAGTGCAAACTCATCCTGCAAGCCTTTCTCCTCGGAAAGCTTCTTCGCATACTTCTTCAGGATTACCGCTCTTGGATCGGACTCACTATAAACCGCGTGTCCCATACCATAGATCAGTCCAGAATGGTCGAAGCCCTTCTTGTCAAGGAGTCCCTGCAGATACTCGGAAATCTCATCCTCGTTCTCCCAATCCTTGACATGCATCTTCATATCATCGAACATCTGCTGTACCTTGATGTTTGCGCCACCATGCTTCGGTCCCTTCAGAGAGCCAAGGGAAGCAGCGACGGTCGAATACGTATCCGTTCCTGTCGATGTCAATACATGTGTCGTAAAGGTTGAGTTGTTACCACCACCATGCTCCGCATGGATAACCAGACAGACATCCAGAACCTTTGCTTCCAGTGCGGTGTATTTACCATCGGTACGAAGCAGACGCAGGATGTTCTCTGCGGTTGAAAGTTCTTTCTTCGGTCTGTGGATAACTAAGCTCTTATCAAGATAATAGTGTCTGTATGCCTGATAACCGTACGCCGCCATAACCGGAAACTGTGCGATCAGCTGCAGACACTGCATCAGTACATTTTTGATATCCAGATTGTTCGGATCTGGATCGTAAGTATATAAGGTCAGAACACACTTCTGCAGGACATTCATCATGTCACGGCTCGGTGCCTTCATGATAACGTCACGGTTGAAGCTCTCTGGCAGCTGGCGAAGCTCACCAAGCACCTCCTTGAAACAGTCAAGCTGTTCCTGACTTGGCAGATCACCAAACAAAAGCAGATATGTCGTCTCTTCAAAACCATACTGGCTGTTGCGGAAGCCCTGTACGAGCTGCTGTACTTCATATCCTTGGAAATAAAGCTCTCCAGGAATTGGCACACGGTGTCCATCCACAACGCTAAATCCCATAACGTCGGACACTTCTGTAAGTCCGGTCAGTACGCCTCGTCCGTTGGAGTCTCGAAGTCCCCGCTTTACGTTGTACTCTTCGTAGAGATTTAAGTCAATCTTTCCGGAGTCATTACAAAAACGTACATATTCATCTAGTATCTGGTCAAATTTCAAATCTGACATAACCTCAACTCCTATCTTATTCGATCTCTTTGCTCATAGTAAAAGTGTAGTCTGTTATCTTTCCTGTATCCGGATCCGCATATGCACTTATGCTGATATAATGATCGCCCTCATAGTAATATACATAGTAGGAAATGAAATATGTATATTCGTCCTTAGAGAAATCATCGCCCAGATCGCCATACACCGACTCAATCTTACTTCCATCATCGCCCATCGAAATACCGCCTGGGAACGTGATGTTACTTGTATAATAATCCGCTTCTACTCCGATTTCAGAGATATATCCATACTTTGGCAGAATGGCATTGCCGGTGAAGTTCTCCAGCTTGATGCTGAGCTTCTCGCCGTTTTTCTCCATGTAAGTGCTCTCGTAGTTCTTACCACCGATATAGTCGGAAACGGAAGTATCCAGTGTCCATCCGTCTTTCTCCAGTTCCGTAAATGGAACCGGAAGTACATAATTTTTGTCTCCAATTGTAATAATACCATCAAATCGGTCAGCACTTGCACCACCCGGTGCCACATACTGATCGTTGATTGCCGGTGCATCCATACTCAGATCTGCAACCGAAGTTGCGCCCTCTGGCATTTTGGAATTGATCAACCGGATGGAGATCAGATTTTTCTCCGGTGTCACATCAAAATCCATACCATCTTTCTCGTCATCTCCTGCATAATCAATGGATACATAAGTTCCGCTTCCATCAGAATACTCATTTTCACTCCGGTATTCCGGTGCACCATATGCAGTCTTGATATCACTCTCTGTCGATTCAAACAGCTTGATTCCATTTGCTAACTCGATTGTAAAGTCATCTTTATATTTTCCGGATTTGGAGCTAAATGAGAATCCAACAACATAACAGTCATTGATCTCCGCCTCATTGACACCCGGATTGGCTACGATCACCGTCAGCTGTGCACGATCCGTATAACTTGTGATATAATCCCAGTCACCCGATGCCACCTTCACAGTCGCGCTGTCTGTCTGCCAGCCCTTTGATTTCCACTCTGAATATGGAAGTGGAAACTGGTAGATCGTACCATCGATGTTCGCAGTATAATCTCTCCATGAATCAGACAGTTCCGTCGGCCATACATAGTCGCCTACACCACTTACATCTGTCTCCGTCGTCGCTTCCGTTGTGTTCTCTGTCGTCGCATCTGTCGCACTGGCTGCTTCTGTTGTCTCAGCCGGCTGTTCTGTCGTCGTTGCATCGTTATCTTTTTTCTTTCCTCCGCCTAGGATCAGAACCAACCCTACAATCAGTGCCACAACTGCTGCCGCAATCCCTGCGATCAACCCAATCTTCTTTTTATTTTTTCCAGATGCGGTATCGTTCTGTCCCGGTGCCAGATGCATCGACTGCATCGATGCAGACATCGAACTATTTCCGTTTCCAGATGCGGTATATGGATTTGCCTGCGGCATTGCATTGCCCGCTGTAACCGGTCCACTTCCATACAGATCTGTGAGCAACTGTCCAATATCCTGATAACGTTCCGGTGCCTTTACCGCAAGTCCTTTTCGAAGCACTGTCTCTGTCCGCTCGGATACGGAGATGCCTTTCTTCGAAGGATCTACATAAGTGTCCTCCTCCATACGTTCCACGCCGTTTGGTGGAACCTCACCGGTGAGCATCTTATACATCGTCGCACAGAGACTGTAGATATCCGTCCAAGGTCCCTGTTTTCCCTTCGCATAATACTGCTCTGGTGGTGCGTAACCATGCTTTAAAATCACAGTATAGGTCTTGTCAGTCTCTGCGGACTGTCCGCGTACCGAACCAAAATCAATCAGCTTGATCTTGCCTTCGTTATCAACCATGATATTATCCGGGCTGATATCCCGGTGTACCAATCCATTTTTATGTACTTCATACAGAGATTCAAATACCGGTTTCATCAAAGCAAGTACGGTCGCTTCATCCAGCTTTCCGCCCATGCCCTTCAGATAATGCTTCAGATCCACACCATTGATATATTCCATAACGATATATCCGGTGCCATTTTCATAGAAGAAATCCTTCACGGATACGATACCCTGTAACTGATAGAACTTCGAGAGATTCCGTGCCTCTTCTACATATCGTTTTAAACCCTTGTCATATATTTCTTTCTTACTATCCAGTGTTGATACGATCGTTGTCGTCATCGCATCTCTCTGTGCAAAGCTTTCCGGATAATACTCTTTGATCGCGATATACGTCTGCAGATTCAAATCCCAGCCAATGTATGTAATCCCAAAACCGCCCATGCCAATCACACGGCCGATCATATATTTCCCCTGTAAAACTGTAAACGGACGCAAGCAGTTTGGCTTTTCTTCATAGCCACTCACATCGAACCCGCAATATGGACAGACATCTTCTCCCTGTCCAAGGGCTTGCATACAATTCGGGCACTTATCATATCTATTCTGCATCGTATCCCTCTCCCTAATCTCTGTTAATCTGTGTCATTTTTTACACATATGTTAGAATTATACCAAAAATACTACTTTCCTACAAGTTTTTTCAGATTTCTATGATGTATTTTTCAAACGCATTGACAACTTTTGTATTCTTATATTCTGAAATCCGTTTGAAATCTCTTCCATAATTGATATGCACGTGTCCATGTGCAAACAACAGTGGCTCATACTCATCCAAAATCTGATAAAACGCCTGAAAGCCAGTGTGTGGCAGATCCGTGCTGTCATTCAGTTCAAATGCCGGTGAATGCGTGATCAGAATATCCAGACCACCAGCCTTCTTGATCTTCCTTCGCAACTTGCGCACACGTTTCTTCATTTCATCCTCGGTGAACTGATACATCCCGAAATTATAGCACATACTTCCACCAAGTCCCGCGATCCGAACACCCTCATGCACATATACATCATCATCGATACAGATGCAGCCATCCGGTGGCGTCTCGTCATAGCAGGCATCATGATTGCCATGCACATACAGAATTGGCACCTTCGCAAATGTCGCCATGAAAGACAGGAACTGCGGAGCCAGATCGCCACAGGAAATAATCAGATCGATCCCCTCTAATTTACTTTTCTCAAAATAATCCCAATAATACTTGGACTCTTCGTCTGCAAGTAACAAAATCTTCATTTATCTTAGTCCTCGTCCTTTACCTCTTTTTGTTCGGCATCTGTTTTCGCCTCATCCTTGACACCCTTCTGCTCGACAATGGATTTCGCCTCATCCTTCATATCCTCGACATCTGGAATCTCGCCCTCTACGTTATCCACCAGCCAGTTCATCAACATGATCTCCTCCGGTGTCATGATCTCCTCGTCCTCGTTCTTGATCGTATGATCCTGCGCCCGGAGCACACCATAGAACGGATGGAAGCTGTTCTCACGGATCAGTTTGCCGATAATTCCGACTAACTGTTTCGTGCCTTCAGGCACCTTGTTCGAACAAATGATATCAACGACCTCTGCAGAAAGGCCCCACCAATAATTGATTGCCTTTGTCTTCACAGCATCATCCTGCTTGATTGCACCATTTACCACACTCTCAATCAGTTTCGCATAAAATTCGCCCCACTGATATAGCGGGAATGCGAGGTTGATTGTTTCATCCCCTTCGATATGATATAAGCCATACCGGCGGTTATGTGAATTCGGCTTGATCATAACCTGATCGGAAATGTATTCGATTCCATTTTCCTCGAATTCACGAAGTACATTCTCCCGCGTATTTCCCTTCACGGTCGTCCATTCGAGATAGACCTTCGCATATGGATTCACCATGCGCGCACCAAGCGCAAATGCATTGATGTTCGCAGTCATACCGACGATCGGATAGTCAGCCACATAGCCGATCTTTCCATTCTTTGACAATGCACCCGCGATCATGCCCGCGAGGAATTTCACTTCATAAAGTCTCGCGTAATAGGTGCTGATAACCTTATGAGACGTGTTCAGTGAGCAGTTCATAATCGTGGCTTCCGGATGATTGACCGCCACCTTCACGCTCGCACTGATGAGCTGTGGTGTCGTTGTGAAAATGATTGACACGCCCATCGCGATCAGGTCCTCCATCGCCGATATCGCCTCTTCCTCGGATGCGATATTGTGCACCTTCAGTGTTTTGATCGTATCCGGATAATGCTCATCCAAATATAATCGTCCAAGCTCGTGTCCATACAGCCATTCGGATTCCTGTGGATCCTTGTTGAAAACGAACGCTACCATCACCTTCTTCGGTGTCGAGCTTCGGAAATAATCCATCAGCTTCTTTCGTCCAAGCTTCGTCGGCTCCATATGCAGTTCCACTTCCCTGCCTTTGGACTCAATCAGGAACTCATCCCACAGGAGCTTAATCTTCTCCTTCATCTCCGCTTCGGTCATATTCTTTACAGCTTCGTATCCGTAGATGTCAATAAAGATCAGCAATGTGTCGCTGTTGGTCAGCGGCAGCTTATCGCCGCCAAGTGCCTTGAATGACACACAGAACCGATGGTTCGCAGAGCCAAAATCAAGCTTCTGCTCATCTGTCCATTCCGCATCAGGATCTGGACTCGTCAGCTCCAACAGACGGCGGAAACATCCTTCCTGTGAAAACCAGATATAGTTGATCTCTGTCAGCTTGTAAAAATCCATGAATTCATAATAGATCTTCACCTGCAGATCATCCGTTTTCTTCGGAATCTTCCGTGTCACCTGTGCCGGGATTGTAACCGCATCAAAATATTTCATCACGGATACACGCTTATTTCCCTCTACGACATAGAATTTATTCATATATTCGTAAACCTTGATCGGATCACGAATTCCCTCTTCGATCTGGCTGTCACACAGTGCCGACCATTTGGCACCAAATTCTGTCTTATAATCAAGCAGTGGCATGAAGTTGTTCGCAAATGCGTATGTTCTTCCGACATTGCTCGTTCCAACGATACGGTCAAGTGGAATCTGAACGATACCCAGTGACATCTCGCCCACGATATCCACGCCCTCTAATATTTCATCCAAAACCGGAAGGTATTCATTCTCGCCCTTGGAAACCGCATTTTTAAATGCTTTCAGTCCTAATTTCTGTGCTTTTTCGTATTCTACATATGACATAATCGATTCACCTCGTCTCTCATATTACAACGTAATTGTTTTCGTCTCTTAAGTCTTTGTTTGCATACTTGGTTATTATTATATGCGGTTTCTGCATATTATACAAGAGATTTTCCCCTGACAGCGGGGATATTCGACACGGACGCTTTCTGTGGGGTGATGGTTCTGTTCCGGGACCGCTTCCGCTTAGTTGCTCCGAGTAGCGGTACTAAATTCGCGCACGCGCTCATTAAGTACCGACTGTCGCAAATGTCCCTGCACAGAATCCATCATCCCACACAGAAAGCTGTGCATGATCCGCGAAAAGCCCCGCTGTCCTCGCCACGCCCGAAGCCAATTGGGGCTTTGTGGCTGATTTCCCAGCTTTTCGCCCAATTCACTTGCTTCTCTATAGCAAAAACGCCCGGTTACAAACCGGGCGTTTCCAAACATATATTAGTAATTATAGCAATTCAACTCTTTCACTTCTTGTTTACCCGTGTCCGTATAGTTCAGCTCCAGAGCTGCCTGTGCATCATCACAGCTTACACCATTCATGATCTGGAGTATTAACAAAGCGGCTATATCCTGTGACAACAGTACCCTCTCTTGTAAATCCTTCTCCTGCCCCGACACAACCAGTCTTGTAAAATCCTTGCTATACGCCACAGACAGATCCGCGGTTCCCATAAGATTGACAGAGGGATTCATGTTTAAAACATCAACCATACTTTTCTTTGCATTTTCCAACTGTGCATCCGCATATTAAACTTCAATCCTGCTCTCCGAATTGATTCTTGCACTTTCGCACTTGCCATTTTCTTCCCACATGCACCTACCATAAGAGCAGTTCAACCATAAGAATCAGAAACACCATCTTTCTCTTTTTCATTGTATTATAGAATTTCTTCAATTTGCACCCCTCTTATAATCGCTCATTTAAACTTATTTCAATCCCATTCTATTGTTCTGATTCCATTCTAATTTAACACCAGCGATTCCATATCACTTACAAACCCATCCATGTCTCCGGTACTATTTTCTGACCTGTAAGAAATTCCATAGCACGTATCATCTGACATTTTTATAATAATCGAACAGCCTGCTTGTATTCCCGTGATATCTGAGTCCTCATCTACGTTCTCTGCTTCCCAACTACAGATATTTCGATTATTCATGCTATTGATGATTGCGTCCTTCGTCGCGTCGTCCGCAGCTCCCACAATATCGTCGGCAGATAGGTTTTCGATGTTTCCATTTGTAGTGAATACTTTACCAAGCTTCAAATCAATCACGGTTGTCTGGCATGTTTCTCCTTCTACATGTTCCACAATGACCGTCTCTACCTGATCCTGATATTCTGGCAGGAATTTGTTCGTCGTAATCTTCAGTGCAGCATAATCGGGAATTTCTGTTCTATCTTGTAACTCCTTATAATCATTAAGCAGAAATCTCGGATCTCCCTCGCCGATATTCTCGTAGGTCAATCCGTAATAGCTGACAAATGCGTCGAAATCAACGCCATCAAATTCCGATTCGTCGATGTTGAATTCCTCACATACATATTCCAGTGTTAGCTTCTCATCCTTCGCCTGCGCTTGTCCATGTTCTGTCGTAACATTATCCTGATCTTTCTGACTGCCTTCTGTTGTGATATTTCCCTGTTCCTTTTGATTATCCTGCTTGTCTGACACGCACCCTGCGAGGGAAAGCATCAGGGCTGCCACTATCACATAATAATATTTTCTTCTCATATCTTGCTCCTATCTGAAATCCCGCTTTATTCTAAATTCTAAGCATCCCCATACGTTCTACCATTCCTTGCACCCTTAGAATGACTGTTTCTAGTTTAATTTAAAATATCTTCGTAATATCCTGATGCCGATTCATCACCCGGTAAATCTCTACATACTCATCTCTAATCTTATACAACACTACATAATTCCCGCAAATCACATACTTATAATCCGTCCGGAAGCTGACTCTCTTGGCAAGATCCGCCCCCATATATGGAAATTGCTGTATATTCTCAAATCGGGCATATATCTCCTGAATGGTTTTTACTGCCATTTCTTCATTGTCTTCGGCAATATACTCTTTAATATTCTTTAAGTCCTCTGCCACAATAGGGTTAATCCGTAATTTCATCATAAGCTATACCCCTACAGATTTCTTAAGTTCATCCAAGCTCATCCAGGCACTTTCATCCTTAACTCTTTCTTCTGCCTCCTGCAACTTCATAAGCAGTTTCTTTTCCGCCTTTTCACGTTCATAATCTTCCATATCCATAACCACAAACCTGCCTCTGCCATTTTTGGTCAAAAACACAGGTTCTCCAACTTGGCAATTTTTTAACACTTCATTATAATTTCTTAAATCTGACACAGGTAATATATTCGGCATAAAATCAACTTCCTTTCTTAAATATAGTTTCTTTATTTATATATTATACAAAACCGAGCTGTAAAATTCAACGTAGAATTTTACAGCTCAAATAGTGCAAATTTTCTTATATTCATGAATATTCTAACAATCACATGTCTTATACATACAAAAAGAAAAGTCCTATAAACACTTGGTTTACAGGACTTAACCTTATCCTTTATTATCTTGAGAACTCGTAATTAGCAAACACCCTGTGCAAGCATAGCGTTTACAACCTTCTCGAAACCAGCGATGTTAGCACCAGCTACATAGTCATCGTTTCCGCCAACGGTTGCATTGTATCTCTTAGCAGCATCAGAAATGTTAGCGTAGATTGTCTCCATGATTCCCTTAAGCTTTCCATCAACTTCCTCAAATGTCCAAGAAAGTCTCTCAGAGTTCTGGCTCATCTCAAGTGCAGAAGTAGCAACACCACCTGCATTTGCAGCCTTACCACCTACGAAGAGAACACCATTCTCCTGAAGGTACTTTGTAGCTTCCAATGTTGTAGGCATGTTAGCACCCTCTGTTACAGAGATAACGCCGTTTGCTACAAGCATCTTAGCATCGTCAAGGTTCAACTCGTTCTGAGTTGCACATGGAAGAGCAAGGTCACACTTAACAGACCATACACCATGATCATCTGCGTTCTTCTTCTCATGATACTGAGCAGATGGACGAGCTGCAGCGTACTCTGTAAGACGTGCTCTCTTAACTTCCTTAACCTCCTTCAGAAGGTCAACGTCGATTCCTTCTGGATCGTAGATCCAACCTGTAGAATCAGAACATGTTACACACTTCGCACCAAGCTGATGTGCCTTCTGGATTGCGTAGATTGCTACGTTACCGGCACCGGATACTGCACAAGTCTTGCCAGCGATATCGATATCGTGATCCTTCAGAAGTGCACTTGTAAGGTATAATAAACCATATCCTGTAGCTTCTGTACGAGCAAGTGAACCACCATATGTAAGTCCCTTACCTGTAAGAACGCCTTCGAACATTCCACGGATTCTCTTGTACTGACCGAACATGAAGCCGATCTCTCTTGCGCCTGTTCCGATGTCACCGGCAGGTACATCGACATCAGCACCGATATATTTGCAAAGCTCTGTCATAAAGCTCTGGCAGAATGCCATGATCTCACGGTCTGACTTGCCCTTTGGATCAAAGTCAGAACCACCCTTACCACCACCGATTGGAAGTGTTGTAAGTGAGTTCTTTAATACCTGCTCAAAACCTAAGAACTTGATGATACCAAGGTTTACGGATGGGTGAAGTCTAATACCACCCTTGTAAGGTCCGATTGCATTGTTGAACTGTACACGGAAACCTCTATTTACCTGAACCTGACCATTGTCATCTACCCATGGAACACGGAACATGAGCTGTCTGTCTGGCTCTGTAATTCTCTCAAGAATTGCATTCTTCTTGTATAATTCCTCGTTCGCATCGATACATGGTCTAAGAGACTCAAGTACTTCTGTTACTGCCTGTAAAAATTCTGGCTGATCTGCATTTTTCTTTCGTACTACCTCGAGTACCTCGTCAACATATGACATAGTAAATTTCCCCCTAGGAATTAAATATTTCGGCTTTTTTCAACCGATAGGCACATTATAATACTAAAGCAAAGGATTGTAAAGAAAAAACTTTAGATTCTTTCGTGAAATTTTTTTTCACTTAAAAATCCTTTGTCTATTTGCCTATTTATCGGTTTTCTCAGATTCCGGATTTTCTGATGCCTTGGCATGAGACTCGAAATCTCTGCCATCCACCTTCCAGTACCGGCATCTGTGCTTCACGCATGTTGAGAATACAATCTGTGTCTTTGTCTTACCAAACTTCTGCAACTCGCCTACGAAATGATCCAGCTCGGTTGTTGTTGGGAAACGGACCTCGATCAGCATAGAGAAATCGCCTGTCACGCAGTTACATTCTACGACATTCAATACGCCGTCAATGTACTCGTTGAACTCTTCACGCTGCTCCGGCTGTACCTCCAGATTGATAAATGCTTTGATATAATGTCCCATGGCTTCTGGGTTCAGTCTCGTTGTAAATCCTTCCAGCACGCCCTCCTGCAACATACGGTCAATACGTGCGCCAACGGCTGTCGGAGACAGAAATACCTGCTCTGCAATTTCCTTCAAAGATGCTCTTGCATTTCCCTGCAGGATATCTAAGATCTTACCGTCAATCTTATCCAGTCGATAATATACCAACTCTCTTTTTTCCATTTTTGTAATCCTCCTAATTCAGGCACGCAGAATTTCCTCTGACCGCCATATGCTGTACATTATACCACTTATTTCGCAACTTGAGAATCCTTTGTGAAATATTATTTTTGATTTTAATTGTCAAGTGTTACACTTTTTTCGTGTAGGCGAGACAAATCCATCCAGCACCACTTTTCAGTTTTCCCCATTTCTGCCCGGATACTGTCTTTTCAGCCACGATCGTGTACACGCCCTTGTCACGGATTACCCCGGTTACTGTATGTGCGACTCCCGCATCCTTGCGGATATTCAAGCCGTTCGCCGTTACCTTCACCTTATAACCGCTTGTGTTTCCAGTAGCCGGTGCAGGCGTCTTCGTTCCAGATGCACCATTTGGTTTGCTTGTTGTGTCTGTTTTCCCAGCCGTATCCGCAATTCCGAGTGTTGCAAGGATTCCACGGGCATACGCCTCACCAAATGCGAGGCATTCTGCATCGGTATCTGCCTGCGCCGCATCCGCTTTGTTATCTACAAATACACCCTCGCAGATGACTGCCGGACATATCGTACTCCGGATAAATCCGAAATAGTCGCGTCCATAAGAATTCTTCTTTGTCTTCAAGCCCCGACTGTTCTGCCCGATCTTCACAACTTCTTTCTCAATGTTCTGTGCAAGCTCCTTTCCTTTGCCGCCGACTACACTGTGGAAGATCTCGAAGCCATCCCCACCACCAGCGTTATTGTGGATATCCAGCGCGAGATCCGGTGCAAATGCATTACAGCGGTCGATCTTTGATACCAGCTTATCGGTCACATCCCCCGTTCGTGAAATGCGCGTGTCAATGCCCCTTGCCTGCAGGTAATCGTAGCAGGCTCTCGCCATCTTCAGATTCACGTCCTTCTCCACGAGATAGCCGACGGCACCGGGGTCGGTACCGCCATGTCCTACACCAATAAATACGCGTGCCATATTGTTCCCTCCAAATATTTTTTTGAAACTTCGAATTTTATCGCAACTTCCGTTGGATATATCTGGTCGAAGTTTCTAATATACTATATGCAAGTACGGGAACATTGGCACGCAAAAAGACTGCAACGCAGATACGTTGCAGTCTTTGAATTACTCTTCTTGATTTTGTCGCAGATCGCGTGGTTCTTACAGTTCCTCGCCGTTTGTCTCGATCACATGCTTATACCAGTCGAAGGAGTCCTTCTTGTAGCGGTTGAGTGTTCCGCTGTTTTCGTCCTCCTCGCGGTCAACATAGACAAATCCGTACCGCTTCTGGTAACCATTCAGCCAGCTCAGCAGGTCGGTATAAGACCATGTACAGTAAGCAAGTACGCGGCAGCCGTCATCGCAAGCTTTTTTAAGTTCTTCGATATGACGCTTCAGGTAATCGATACGATATGGATCATGAATCTTTCCATCCTCGAACTTATCGAACGCACCCAGACCATTTTCAGAAATCACAATCGGCAGATCATAACGGGATGTGATCTCACGGCAACACATACGGATGCCCATTGGATCGATCGTCCAATCCCAGTCCGTCGTTGGCAGAAATTCATTAGAAGGGTTCTTGTAAAGTCCCGGTACACCCTGTACCTTCGCGGTACCCTTCTTACCGGTTGTGTTCATCTCATGCGAAGTTCCTACACCATCGATCGGGTTATACTCTACGACAGTTGTCTGGTAATAGTTTACACCCATGAAGTCAACCTTTGCGGCTGCTTCTTTTAAGATTTCCGCATCGCCCGGCTCCATCTGTGGTGCGATTCCCTGACTCTCCAGATATGCGATTGCTGCACGCGGATATCTGCCATATGCATACATGTCCATCCAGTAATAATTCTTCAGATCATCATAATCGGCTTTCGCCATCGCATTTTCCGGATGACGATCATATGCGTAGGATGGTGAATATGCGAAGGATGAGCCTACCAGCGCATCCGGATACAGCTTCTTTAACGCAAGCACGCTCTTCGCATGTGCCAGAAATACATGATGATTAACCTGATAGAACGTCTTATCATCGTCAACCTTTCCTGGCGGATGCATGCCTGCCTGCCAGCCAAGTCCGGTAAATACATTCTGCTCATTCATGATGATCCAATGCTTGACACGATCTCCAAAATGTTCAAATAATGTCGTTGCATAACGAACGAAATCATCCACGATCTGCCGATTCTCCCAGCCATGATACTGCTCTTCAAGTGCTTGCGGCATATCCCAGTGGTACACCGTCACCATCGGCACAATGTTATTCGCGATCAGCTCATTGATCAGGTCATCATAGAACTTCAACCCTTTCTCGTTGATCGCGCCATTTCCATCCGGAATGACTCTTGGCCAGGAAATTGAAAAACGATAGGTCTTGAGTCCCATCTGGGCCATCAGCTTTACATCTTCCTTATATCTGTGGTAATGGTCAACTGCCTTATCTCCTGTTGTACCCTGGAAAGTCTTACCCGGAATACGTACAAACTTGTCCCAGTTTGACATTCCCTTTCCATCTTCATTCCAGGCACCCTCTACCTGATATGCAGCAGATGCACTGCCCCATAAGAAATCAGCAGGGAAGCCTTTTGATTTTTCAAAATACATTGCGTTCCTCCTTGTCGATTTATAATTTGAATATATTCATACCGTCATCCAGTTCCTGCGCTGCCTGACGCATCGCTGTTGATTTGCCGGAAATATCTTCCATGATTGCACCAACCTCTGTTGCGGATGCAGATGTCTGCTCGGTTCCGGCTGCATTTGCCTCTGCAATGGATGTCAGGTTCTGCACGATTCCTACAACCTTTTCTCTTGCATCATTCAGTCGGGTTGTATGCTCCGAAATGCGGTTGATTCCTTCGATTGACTGTTCAACCCCTGACTGTACCTGTTCAAATGCGCTCTCCGTCTGTTCCACATGGTCACTCTGTGTATGCATGATTTCCTTCACGCCATACATCGTCTCCACTGCCTTTTCTGCATCACGCAGCAGTTCCTGTACGATTTCTTCGATATGCGTCGCTGACTCATTTGTCTGCTCCGCAAGCTTCTGGATTTCACTTGCAACAACACCAAAGCCCTTGCCCTGCTCACCGGCTCTCGCCGCCTCAATACTGGCATTTAATGCAAGCAGATTCGTCTCCTCCGCAATGGATGTGATCAGATGTGTTGCCTCACTAATCTTCATGGCTGCTTCATTCGTTGTATTCGTCTGTTCCGCAATTATGTCAATATGCTCCTCAGCACGTGCATTGACCTTCTCTAATGCCTGCAAAATGTCGGAAGCCTGCGAAGTACATTCCTGCATCTCCTGTGCAAATGCAAGCAGCTTCTCCACCTCGTCGCTCGTCTCCTGCACCATGTTGCCCATCTCCACAACATGCTCTTCTGCGCGCTGTGTCTCACCTGCCTGTGTCGTTGCACCTTCCGCAATATCATTGACCGCCTGTTCCACCTGTTCCATCGTCGTCGATGTCTCCGTGGCATCTGAGTCCAGTACATTAGCAGCGTCCATGACCTGCGCGCTCTTCTCCTTGATATTCTCTACCACACCCTTCAAAGACTGTGTCAGATAGTCAAGGCTTCGTCCCATGCGTCCGATCTCATCCCTACGGTTTGCCAGTCTGGTCTGAATCTCATTCTTCGTCAGATCCATATCTCCGACCTTCACCGTCAGTTCAGAAACCTCATTCATAGGCTTGACAATAATATGCGCAAATACAGATCCGATCGTTGCAACAATCAACAGCTCAAGTAATACGATAATTCCGATTTTTCCTTCTACCTTCCGGATACTGCTGAATACATCGTCATAATCGGCAGTTACTACCATGATAAAATCCTGTGTATCATTCACATAGATACCGGCATACTTGTCTGCACCCTTAAATTCATATTTAACAACTTCATTTTCAACCTTCTCACCTTTGGCAATCTTGGCAACCGCATCACTGACCGCCTTGTTCTCCACAGGCTTGCCGATCTTATCTGCAGTTGGATGATACAACATCGTACCATCGCCGCTGACTACATATATGTAGCTGCTTTCGACTCCTTCCACCTGAACGCCTGCAAGTATCGAAGCCAGATGCTCGCCGGAAAGCGCGTCATCACCATCCGTGTCCAGCTCATTGTCCAGCATAACGCCATAAGCTCTGGAAAGATCACGCATATATCCACGTGTGACTGAACCGATTTCCTCTTTCGTAGAAGAAATAAACAGTGCGCAAGCAAATCCTCCCGTTACGAAAGCAAAAAATGCCATCGCCAATAACATCTTCAGACGCACAGAATGTAAAAAATTAACCTTTTTGTGTTCCATATACCGAAACCTCCTGTAACAAAAATACTATTTATATTTTACCACTTTTTGCGTCAGGATTCAATCATAAGAACATGAAAGACCGCTCATTCGATCCGCGGTCTTTCTGTCTTTTTATATTCATTTATTCTTTCATTGGAAGTCGCTCGTTTCCGATCACAACCAGCTCCACCTGTGAGATATCAATCGGCATAGTAAACTCTATTACAAAGTCGATCTGTTGCCGTTCCTGATCGTAATCCTGCGATCCTCCTGCCTCAAAATCAAATCCTCCAATATACGTTCCATCTTTCATCTTGATTTTGATGTACTCATGCAGAGAGAAATCTCCAACACTTGTAAATTTCAGCATCCGTTCACTTAACGTTGCTTCCACAATCTTCGCAGAATTGCTGCAATCCAGCGTGCCCGGTTCAAATTTGCTTTCCTGCAATGCGAATTCCAGTGTCCAGTCTGCTTCCTCAATCAAAACAGTATCGGAATACAGTGCCTCCAGATCCGCCTCATTCCGGTCTGCGTATTTTGGATCGTTTTTATCAATGTGCGTCGTCTCACCATTTAAACCATCAAATTTCATTGTAAGCACATCCCCCTCCTCGAGCTCCATGCCATCCGGAATCAGGTAAATGCTGTCGTACATCCGCTGATTTTCTTTCAGATCACTTTCTTCTCCGAGAATCAGAGACGATGTCTCTTCCAGTTTCTGATCTCCGTAATAGAGGTCGCCCCCTCGCATCCGGAAATCCACATCATACATTTCTGCGTCATAATCCGGGTAGGTCACAGTCCAGATCACATCCACCATATCGCCGGTTGTGATCGCCTTCTCAATCTCAAATGTCAATTTCGTCTCTGCATTTGTAATAACCTTCAATCCATTCGGATAATCCTCTTCAATATATTCCCGTACCACATACTGTTCTGGCACTTCTTCCGTCTGCTCATTATGGAAGAATTTATCTAGCAAGCCTTCTGAGTTTGCGTAAGCAATTCCCCCAGATAATACCACTCCTCCAATCAGAGCCGCCGCAATTGTCCGCCATACATGTTTTTTTCGATTGTCATGAAGCTTCGTCCGTACCCTCCGGATACATGCAGCTGTTTCCATCTCTGGAAATTCCATATATTCTTCCTCTGAATGAACCTGATTTAAAACCTCGTATATCTCCATCATACATGTTCCTCCAATCTTCCATGATTTTTTCGCACTTTCTTCTTTGCTCTGGAAACTTTGCTGTAAATCGTAGAGCTGGACACACCATATTCCTTCGCCAATACATCCACATCATCTTCCTCTGCATAATAGCGTAACAATATCTGACGCTCTTCTTCCTTCAGTCCTTCCAGAAGCTTTTCTGTCTCCGTGGATATTTCCTGTTCCAGCGTATCAATTCGGTCGTTTCTCGCTAACTTGCTCTCGTAATTCGATACATCCTCTTCCATACATGTCCGGCTGTATCTGCGCAGATAGTCAATCGAACGGAACCGCGCAATGGAAATAATCCAGTTTCTGAAACTTCCCTTTGCCGCATCAAACCGCTCAATATGCTCCCACACATCCAGAAAGACATCGTCCATGCACTCTTCCATTTCCTCTGGAAGTCCCGCAAGGTTATGATTCACCGCAGCTTTCACATAGCCGCCATATTCACGGATGACATACTCCAGAGCCTTTTCATTGCGTCTTTTTAATTTCTCTACAAAATTCTTTTGCGTAATAATTTGTTTCACCCCCCGTATCAGTCTGAAGATATCTTCACTTTTTTATCCGATCGTTTCTCCTGTTTTCTTGCAAAGAATAAGTAATTTCTGCACACCTTTTGCACACCTAGACGATTTTCGAGCAACAAAAAACGGTGGAACCCTTGATTCTACAAGGTTTCCACCGTTTAAGTTATATGCCGGCAACCGGAATCGAACCGGTACGGGAGATTAGTCCCGCAGGATTTTAAGTCCTGTGCGTCTGCCAGTTCCGCCATGCCGGCAAATTTGAACAACGCTTATGCAGTTGTAAGCGACCCGGATGGGGTTCGAACCCACGACCTCCGCCGTGACAGGGCGGCGCTCTAACCAGCTGAGCCACCAGGCCAAAAGTGGACGTTCAGGGACTCGAACCCGGGACCGATCGGTTATGAGCCGATTGCTCTAACCAGCTGAGCTAAACGTCCGTATTGTCGATATACCTGTATACCCACAACATACATCAATATGAAACTTTATAGCTTCGTATCTAATGTACAAAGCCGATGATCGGACTCGAACCGATAACCTGCTGATTACAAATCAGCTGCTCTGCCAATTGAGCCACATCGGCGTATATATTTATCAGCTGATTTGTAATCAGCTGCTCTGCATGCGACCAACTCACTTCGTTCGTTGATCTTAGTGAATTGAGCCACATCGGCGTATATTATATATACCTATCTGATTATTCAGATAAAAGGACCCTCTTTTGAGAATCCTTTTCAGTGACCCCAACGGGAATCGAACCCGTGTTACCGCCGTGAAAGGGCGATGTCTTAACCGCTTGAC